>Ga0208011_1000053_pt1 | contig 55033 bp, 73 predicted proteins | sample 7_EtaG_FD_184080 | JGI IMG/M metagenome (GOLD analysis project Ga0208011, IMG submission 184080) | Marine viral communities from the Subarctic Pacific Ocean - 7_ETSP_OMZ_AT15161 metaG (SPAdes) (version 2) | ecosystem: Environmental > Aquatic > Marine > Oceanic | place: Pacific Ocean | collected...
TAATACAAATAATAAATGGCAAGACTTCTTTATGGGGTGATTTAATTGAGGGTTAATGGAGACATTTGTACAAATAATAGAACGTGTTGGCGTTCCAGTAGCTATGTGCATAGCTTTCGGATATTTTATCTGGAAGCAAAATCAGTTCATACAGAACGAACTTCAGAAAGAAATGAGGGAGTCGTTCTCTAGACTGGAAGGAATTGTGATAGGATTGATAAATGCCTTAAAGAAACATACAATGGATATAAAAGAGCTAAAAGCTAGCTATAAAGCCATTGTAGATATAATACAACGATTATTTAATAAAAAGGAGAAATAAAGATGGGATGGATTGCAAGTAATTGGGAATTAATGTTAATACTTATATTGTGTGCAGATAAGGCTGTAGCATTAAGTCCTAGTAAATGGGATGATCTTATTTGGACAACAGTTAAGAAAGCACTTTACAAAGTAGCTGGGAAATGATTCCAGCGATTCTAGCTCAATCAGCTGTTAAGCTAATAGCCAAGCAGTTTAAGCTTGATAAGATTCTTGCTTATGTAGAAGATCCTAATGATGCTGACGAAAGAATTGATGAGTTAGAATTAGATGTGTTTGATATTAAAAGACGATTAAAAGTACTAGATGAAGTTTCTCATGAACCGAGAGAGTTTGTGAGATGTGAAGATTGCAACAGGAAAATAAAGGAGAAATAATGAGTATAGAACAAGCTATAAAGCAGGCTGTTATTGAATATCTATTTAATGATCAGATGAAAGGAAATATAGTTAGAGCATTGAATAAAAATATTGATATACCTTTTATTGGAGAAAAGGCAGAAGGTAGAATCATAGATGCTATATACTCGTCAGTAGAGGAGGTTCTTAAAGATGCAATCAATAAAGGTTAACAATTACGATTGGGAGAGGGACTACACTGCTCCTCCTTGGTTCTCTCGGCTCGTATGTTCAGACGGTTCGCTTACTGTTGTGTACATCTCTCCCAATGATTTAAAGGAAGATAATGCCTAAACAATTATACAAGATTACTCAGTTTCATGGAGGTTTGAATAATAATTCAGATGCTAGGGATATAGCTGAGAATGAGCTATCTGAAGCTACTGATGTCATGGTGGATGAGTTGGGTAAGATTAGAATGATGGGTGGTGTTGTAGCGCATGCTGCTGGTGCTTCTGTTACTGCTGTTATTAATCCTGGTTATGGATTATTTTATTTTAGCCATGATAGATTAGAAGGGAATGATGCTGGTGCTGCTGATGTAGCTGAAACTGGAGCTGATTATTTAGTATTAGCTGATACTGATACTGATACTCAGTTTTTTATTTATGAAAGCAGTGCTGGTGAAACTGCATGGGGTGGCTCTCCAACTGCTGTTATAGATTTATATACTGACGGAACTGGAACAACAGGAGTAAAACCAACTTTCTATGCTGTAGATGGTGCATTAAGAGTAAGTGATGGAAACTTTGGTGCTAATAATGCTAATAAGTGGTATGGATATATTTATAGAATGCAATTTGGCGATGGTACTAATGGAGTTGATGCTTTTACTGGCTTAACTGGTGGTAAATTATATGATCAATGGATATCACAAGATCAGAATCTGACAGCACTTCCTATGAAATCTATAACTACTCGTGATGCTGCCGGAGCTGCACCTGATATTAATAAGCCTGTCAGGTTATCAATTAAAGCTGCTGGTGCTGTTTATCCATATTTTATTAATATTGCAGGTACTACACAGAGTATTAGTTCAACGACTCAAGTTATTCGTGCTACTTGTAATGTGAATGCGGTTTCTGATACGATAACAATGGTAGACTCCACAGAGGATAATTTTACTTTATTTTGTAAGCCTGGAGACTTTTTAATAATGGGCGATACAGATAAAGCTGGCAATGCTAATGTTATAGCTGCTGTAACTGCTGTAACCGCTTCTGTAATTACAGTTCCTGGAGGTATTGCTACAGATGATACAAGTACTATTGTCCACATTGCAAATTTATCTCGTATGCATTGGTGGAGTGATGATACAAATGAAAGATACTTACAGTTTGCTATGTCAACTATATATGATGGAAATCAGGAATCAGCCCTAGCTGAATTTGGCACAAGAATAGCACTTGCAGATATAATGCTTGGGGATACTAGTGATAATCATTATTTAGATCTAAATTCTCCACTTATAGATGTTCACGTATTTTGTTCTGCTGCTAATACTTTTGGATCTACATATCCAAGAGTTACAGGCTTTAAAATATATGTCAGAAGATCTAGTAGTTCTAATTCTACTAGCGATTATGCTTTATTATGTGAAGTTAGTATAGCGGATGGTATAAGAATCGCAGAGCATCAGGATAGCTTTATACAGTGGCTTGGATCTTTTGTTGATACTACTATGGCATATTTTGGTGATAAAAGTGTTGGCGATGATTTCCCCTTCCCATCTTTAACAAAGTATCCATATGAAGTTGGTGAGACCCATACTGTAGAAGGGTATAAAACTGCTGTAGTTGCGAATAGGATGGCTTATATAGGCCATGTAAAGCAGGATGGTATAGTCTATGGAGATAGAGTGTTAAAATCTGAAGTTAATAAGTTTGATAGCTTTCCAGCTTCTAGAAAGCTTGAAGCTTCTGTTAATGATGGAGATTCAATAGTAAAGCTTGAAGCTTATGCAGATAGACTTTTAATATTCAAAAAGAATAAATTAGAACTAGTAAACATATCTCAAGAGGTGGAGTTTCTAGAAGATACATTTATGCATAAGGGAGTATCTCATCCAGCTGCTACTTGCAAGACTGACTTTGGTATAGCATGGGTGAATGAAAAGGGATGCTATCTATATGATGGACAGAAAGTAAATAACTTACTTGAGAAACAAGGTAGACAAATAATAAAAGAGAGTGTGTGGAGTGATTTTGTAGATGAACCTATGATTGGATATCTTCCGAAAAAAAGACAGATAATTGTTGCAGATGATATCACTACAACCGGAGATGGTGCTGCCTATTTATATGATATAGTAACGCAATCTTGGGTTAAAGGGGCTGCTGCTACTATTACTGATCCTGATCAAGCTAAAACAAACTTTATTACAGATTGGAATGGTGATTTAGTATATGCTCATACGGCTGGTACTCTAGTTAAGTGGGATGATGCAGGTGAAGATTCAACAGATTTCGTAATACAGACTAAAGATATAGACTTTGGACAACCAGCACAAAAGAAAAAGATATACAAAGTATATGTTACATATACTGGAGTATCAAGTCTTAGTGTTGATGTTGATTACCAGATAAATGGAGATAATGGTTGGAATGGATTTGCTTCTGGTGAGCCCTTAATTGCTTCATCAGGACAGAATGAAGCTACCTTAACATTATCTTCTCCAGTAGAGTGCTATAGTTTTCAATTAAGATTTAGTGGCACAGGTAAGACTGCTTTTGAAATTAATGATGCTACAATAGTTTTTAGATTGAAAGGGCAAAGATAATGGGAATGACAAGACAAGAAAGAATAGCTTTACATAAGAAGCAGGAGAGATTACAGGTCAAGGAGGGTGCTCCTGCTGTTTCTGATTTAAAGGAAGGTGTACCTGTACTTAGATCTACGTCAGAAGGTGTGGTAGAATATATAAGGCATAATGGAGTATTGCATAAGAAAGTATTAGATAGAGGATAAGATTATGGCAAATGGAATAGCAGCATTAGGCAAGGCAAGAAGAAATATTATTAAGCGTAAAAAGGCAACCAATGTAGTTTCAGGTGCTCTAGGCACAGGTGCAACTATAGCTGCTTTTGGAGCAAGTCAGGCAAAGAAAGCTAGTACTGCTTGGGATGAATATGAAGCTGGCTATAAGGAGATGGGTGGAGATCCTGCAAACATTGAAAAGCCTGGATTTTTCAAACGAACTGCACAGCAGATATTGCCGGGAGGAAAGACAGGATTGCCTGAAGGTGAAGTGAGGATAGGTGACAAAATGTATGGTAGGAAGGATATTAGGAAGGCAGGCAGTTTTTTAGGTAGTGATGCAGCTTCTATGCTTTCTGATGAACAGCGGTCGAAATATTTGAGAAGAACAGCTCCTGGAAGATTAGCACCCGGTCTTGGGACTGCACCATCTACGCAGCCGCATATATATTCTGCAGAAGAGTTAGTTAACTTATCAGGCTATGATAATAGCCCTGTAGTGGATAGGGAAATACGTAAATCGAAACGTTCTCTAGATTTTACTCCAAAGAAAATTCAAGAAGGCCCTCAAATACCTGAAATGAATCGACCTTTACATGCAATGTCTTCTGAGGAAGTAGGTATTAAGAAAGAACAAGAAAATTTATGGGACATACAGAGCTCTAAAGAACAAGAAAATTTATGGGACATACAGAGCTCTAATGTAAATAAGTTTAAGAATCAATCGCTTAAAGGTTATGATGCTATGAATCAATACAGAATGAATGCATATGCTAAAGGTGGTGATTTCATAACTAACGGGCCACAAAAGATTTTAGTTGGAGATAATCCTGGTGGTCGTGAAAGGGTAATCGTTGAGCCGTTGCCACCTAAGGAAGGTAAATCTGATCATGATGAAGCCAAATATGGTCGTTATGGTGATGATGCTATGAAAGTGATTGATGGTGAGCTAGCTCATATAAATTCGAAATTAGAGAAGTATATGTCACCAGAAGATATTAAAAACCTGGCTATGGGTGGAACAATAAATCCTATTACTGGAAAGAAGGAATATTTTTTAGGGGCATTAGCGACAGCATTCTCAATAGGTAGCTCTCTATATAAAGGCTACCAAGCAACACAAAATAAAGATGATATTGACACTGCAAAAGCAGCAGCAGGGCAAATGTATCAGGATCAATTAGGGCTATTAACTGAAAAGAGGGGTGTAGCTGTTAGCGGGGCAAACTTAGGAATGGAGGTTGCTGAAAGTCAATTTCAATCTGGGCAAGAAAATATTGGTATGGCAACAAATATGCAGCTTCGTAATATTCAAGCTTTTGGTGATAAAGCCTATTCTCAATCTGGCTTAGCTACATCAGGAACTATTGATCAACAAGTTGATACACAGGGTGGTAATGTAATGGCACAATATCAAAGTGATATGAAAAAATTGGTTGATACAAGAGCATTTGCAGGGAAGGAAAGGGATCTTAGTATTAATGAAGCAGATCTTGCATATAGAAGTGGTCAAATGTCAGCAGAAGAAGCATTTCAAAATAGATTAACAGAATTAGAATCAGTACCAACAACAGTTATGGAAGGTTTATTTAGTTAAGGAGACAAGATGGCATTAGCATCAGATTTAGCAGCAGCATTTTCACTAATACAACAACAGCAAGCTATTGAGGAGAGAAAGGAGGAACGTTCACAAGATCTGGCTTTAGCTCTTCTTGGTATGGAGATGAAGGAGGATCTTACAGAAAGAGCATATGAAATAGAAGCTAGTAAAAGCATGTATAATGAGAATATGAAAATATATTCAGATGCTCAGGAAGCTCTTAACGTATTAGAAACTCAATATAGTAAAGCTGTAGGTGATGTTGACTCATTAGGAGGGTTATATAAAGCTGCTGGTAATGAAGTAGTTCGTGATTTATATGAAGGAGAGGCTACCAATTATAATGCTAGAGCTGAATGGGCATTAAATAATGCTAATCAAGTTAAAGGTCAAATAAAAACTCTTCAGGAAACTCTTTATGGAGATATTAAAAAAGCAGAGAATATAATGGCTGGAGGGGGAGGCTTTAGAGGCGGAGTAGCTGAAGATAAATGGGATCTAGGAGATATTGGAATTGTTGCATATGAGCTTGAGTATGGAGAGGCAAGTCCTACTATACAATCTTTATTCAAGAATAATACAGCTACAATGAATGAAAGTTTAACAAAGCTTATGAAGACAGAAAAAGCTTTTGCCTTAACGGATCAGAAGGTAGAATATTATGAAAAGAAAACTGAATCAAGCAAGGTACAATCAGAAAATGATAAGGCAGAATTACTATTTGGTACGCTTGTTAATTCATCTAAGAAAACATCTGGCATTCAGAATTTAGAAGCATTACAACTAGCTGCATCAGGATATGATCCTACTGATACTTCAGAAGGAATGGAAGCTACAAGAGAAGCTAATGAAAAAGGGCAATTTGCTATATATAAATCTATAGGTGAAGATTTTTCAAGGTTGATTGGAATGGATGCAGATCCAGGAGATTATCCTGATATTACTCAAGAATATATAGAGATGATTAATCTCGGATCTGGTGATGCAGCCTCTCTTATGGGTAAAACAGCGTATGGCAACTGGAGTGTTTTTAAGGGCTATGTAGATGAGGCTGCTAAAGAATATGTAGCAGCTATTCAATCTGATGATTCAGAAAAAGCTAAAATATTGACTGAATTAGCACAGAAATATTTTGGTATGCAACCCGGAGTTAGCCTTACGCAATTTGCAGCCGATATTGGAGATCAATATAGCAAGACTTTTCTAGCTTCATTAGGCAGCAATGGTTTGATTAGTACTCCTGTTGATACTACCGGTGTTAATGATAATATTATTATTAATACAGATAATGATACTGAATGGGAGGATTTATTAGATGAGCAGCGATAAGTCTAAAAAGATAGAAGATAAGTTTTTTTCAGAACTAAATCAATATAATACATTTGAAGAGCAAGACAATTTTATTCAAACCCATCCATATAAAGATCGTATATTTGAAGCTGTTCCTGAATTAAAGACTAAAGTAGATGCTCTTATGATTACAAATCTTATGACTGAGCATGGAGACACATTAAGTGATGCATTTTCATTTTCTAAAGAAATGTCTAATTCTGAAATACTTCGTAATATTAAATTACAAGATGCAAATAAAAGATATCTTCAAGACTTTTCTATTGATATAGACCCAGAGCTTGCAGATCAGATTAAAGATTTAGAATTTATAGATAATACAGATAAAGATAATCCGGTTACTAAAAAATATTCTGATGTTATGGATGGAACTATAGTTAAAGGTACTCCTGCATTTAGATCCCTAATGGCCTTAAAGCATTCTGAATTTTCTCCCATAAAAGAAGACAAAGAATCTTATAGAGATAATATAAAAACTTTAAGGGAAGAATTTGATGATAGAGTTGGTCATTTTAGCACTTTAGCACCAACAATGATTATACCAGGATTAAATACAGCTTCTAAATATCTTATGCAGCTTACTGCAGGGTGGACAGATCTATTCCGAAAAGAAGGACTAGAGAGGGTTGAAAATAGAAGATTGACTTATGATCCAGAAGAGAAAAGATTTGGCCCGGGCCCTGAAATATCTAAAGAGCAATCAAAATTAGAAGCTGTATATGATGAAGAGGCTGATTTAAAGGATAAATGGGTAGGCTTTGATACTAAATATGACGAATTAGATAAGACATTGACTTCCGCCAGTGAAAGAGAAAAAAAGCTTCATAAGACAGCTATAGATGAGGCTATGAATTATGCAGATATAGAGACCTTAAAAGGATTATTAAGATGACTAATGAAAGAGAACGATTTTTACAATATCTAGAAGATGAAAGACAAAGGCTTGATCCTAATGTTTCTAATTATGAAGGTAGTGTTTGGGATGCTGTAGGCCAATTTGCATGGGGCTTTACAGATCAAGCTCTTGTTGGGTCTTTAGGAGTTGCTGATGCTGTAAATAAAGCATATAAAGGGGATGCTGCTGATACATGGGAAGAGATGATAGCTGGAGGACTTGGCAGTCAGGCAGGCTCTTGGGAAGAGTTATCTGATTGGGCTAAAGGAGGTTATGCAGCAGGAGCAGCATTAGGCCAAATACCAAGCTTTTGGATGGGAGGGATGTTCACTCAAGGACTTATAAAAGGTGCCGGTAAAGCTACTGGGGCGGGCGTTAAAATGGCTGTTAAGAAGTCTGCTAAAGAACTTGTAGAACAGGCATCTAAAATGCCAACAAAGAAGGCGACTATTAATTTAGCTAAAAGCGTTACTGATGATGTTGCTACTAGTATTGTAGATGATGCCTATAAGCTATCTCAAGGTGCAAATGCTATTGGACAGTTAGAAGGAACATTATCTTCAGAGCTATATGAAAGAGCCATGGTAGATGGGCTAAAAGGGAATATTGGTAAAGTTTTAAATATAGCTGATGATGAGATATTAGAAGGTGTTGCAAAATCTACATTTGATATTATAACTAAAAACAATCCTGATGATGCATTTTCATTAATAACAATGAAGCTTGGCTCACTTAGGCCATTTAAAGGGAATCCAAAAGCAACCTTGGTGGCTGGTGCAATGGGATATGATGCTGTTATTGGTGGTGTATTGGGTACAATGCGTACAGGGATACAGGAACTTCAACGCTCATGGTGGAACGTTGCTCCAGATGAATATGGAGAAATGAAAAGACTTGATGATCATTATTCCTTTGATCTTGGTAGGGTTGGAAAAAATTGGATGTATAATGCAGCTTTAGATGCTGCAATGTTTGCTCCAATGGGTCTTGCTCAATTTGTAAGAGGTGGTAGCGTTGGTGGTCATGGTAAAAGATTAGCTAATTATATACATAAAGCTTCTAAGGCCTATTGGAAGCCTTTACATAAATATACCAATGTAGAACTTAGAGCTCAATTGACAGCTATGGATGAAATAGCTGGAGGATATTTGAGCATAGGAAGGGGTAAGGAATTTGAAAAGCTAGGTGTTAAGTGGTGGAAAGGAGCTAAAACTGATGCAGATACTAAACTAATGAGAAAATATCTTGGGCAGATAAGAAGTGAATATGTAACAAAAGCTCCATATCATTGGGCAAAAGAATTTAGCCAAGATGTATTTTATTCGCTACCAAGAATGGCTTCAGGCGTTGTCGCTATGCATGCTCCACAGGTAGCTATGGCATTTTCAAGAGATGGCTTTAGTACTGAATCATTTCAAAATGCCATGGGAGGAACCGCTCCAGAAATAGCTGCTAATATATTTACCGCAATGTATTTTACAAAAAAACCTCATAGTTTTCATACTGAGACAACTTCCGCAACTTTCAATAAAGCCTTTCAGACAGGAAAGATTAGAGAATATTATGGAGGGAAGGCGTCTAAGTTAAGAAAAATGCTTGGAGGATTAAATACATTTGGAGTTGATAGAGACAAATTAATGGGTGTAGTAAGTGCTTATGATAGGAGAACTTTAGAGGATCATATGGAAGATGCTGGAGAAACAGCTATTAAAAGAGCAATTGATAGATCTCCTGAGTTAAATGAGGTAAAGCAAGTTCTGTCTCCACTTGAAGGAAAAGCTGAAGTTAATGGTGCTGATTTCAAGATATCATTTGCTAAGAAAATACAAGAACTTATTAAAAATGGAGAACTAACGCCAGAGGAAACTGGGCCTTTATATGAGCAATTATTAGTAGCTGAAAAGATACTTGAAACTTATAATAATAATTCTCCTAATCAATTCAACCTATCTAATGTATCCCCTGATACAGCCTATGATTTAGTAACAAAGTTAAGTAATATTAGGTTTGATGGAGAGATATTAGATAAAGCTAGATATCCTGAGCAATTAAAGTCATGGGCTGAAAAATCTGTTAGTGACGCTATTAAAGAACCACAAGAATTACTTAAGGATTATATGGTAAATATCTATAAGGCCTTAGGTATTGAAGGCGTTGAAATAAATGAATTTGGGGTTATAAAAGCTCCTAGTATTGAAAATATTGATTTTGGAGATAGTACAGTGAAAACTATTTTTCATACAATATATAATAGAGGCATTAAAAATAACTGGATAGATCCTGGAAGTATTCTTAGGAGAGATCAAATAGCTATTGATGGAGAAATTCAGGGTGGCTTAAAAAATGTTCATGATAATATGAATGAAAGAATGATGAATCATGTTCATGGTAATGATTGGAAAGGCCGTATTGATATTGATCCATTAATACTTACTAATGATGCTTGGCATATGACATATGATAGCTATTTACGTCATGAGCAAAGAAGGAATGCATATGAGATATTTACTGAGGGCTCTAAGCATAATGCTACAAAACAAGAAGCTACTGATTTATTAGACTCTATAGATGAGCTTATACGATTTAGGAGGAAACCTGAAATTGTAGAAGATGCAACTGGAACTTATGACTATGGTGAATTAAATTATTTTATAGACAATTTACATAGCACGGTAGTAGCTTTACATCCAAGTATCACTCAAACTGGTAGATCTGCTATAAAAGCAGAAGAAGCAAGCTCTTTAATGGAAAAAGTTAATTCTATGATGGGAGATGTAATGTCTAATCCTGATTCTTTCAAAGAATTTAAAGCTTATATATTTAACAAATCTTTGGACAGATTAGGTTTAAATGATATTCCTTCAGGTGTTGATGTCAAAGCTAGTATACTTTCTCTTAGAAATAATGTAGACTTTAATCAGCAAACTGATGGCCCTAGGATGATACTGCCAACCAGAGATAGGATTATGGGAGAGCTATTAACTGCTAAAAATGCTGACAAAATAAGTAAAGAAGCTTATACTGAATTACTCGATCACTATAATTTTATTGTTGATAATATAGAAGCTGCAAGATTTCCTGTTATATTTGAACCGGGACTTGTCAAGCCAGATAAAGAAGGAGCTTGGATAAAGGCTTTAACAAGATCTCTTGTTGAAGGTAAAGATAAAATAGATATTTTTTCTACTGATAAATCTAGACAAATGGCTGATTTACTGGAAAATTTAGCAGATAGAGAGAATATGTTGCATGAGCATATAGGTGCTGGTGTTGATATCTTGGACGACGCTATTCGTATCGATATTAAGGCACAATTAGAGGCTTTAAATGCTAGCAGGGAAGTTACTAGTAATTTTGCTGAACTGATTAAAAGAGGTTTAATGGAACGAAATAAGCCTTTATTAGATGGTGTTGCAAGGAAAGAAGGTGATATACAAAGAGTTTTAGATTTGTTAGCACGTAATCCATATGATTCTGATAGAAATAAATATTTAACAGAGTTAGTTAAGCTTGAAAAAGAGATAGAATTAGATGCTCAGAGAACTATTATAAAAGATGAATCAATAAAAGAGCTGATTAAAACAGAACTTTCTAGATATAATGATGATATTCCAGATAGAGATTTGCAAGATAATTCTATGCGAATAACATCATCCCAGTTTCAAGTTAAATATAATATAAATCATAAATATATAGATGATGTATTTAGCATGGATAGAAGTACTACAAAAAGTGCAAAAGATATACAGGCTTTTGCCAAACATTTATTCGGTGACCATTGGGAGATGCCTAGTGAGGTTAAAAATCCCGCATTAAGAGATGAAGTTAATACAGCTATTAGGACTTTAAAATCTACTACTAGAGATGTAGAGCTTACTGATGTTAATTTCAATAATTTTGTAGTCAAGCCTTTAAAGCTTGCAATGAAGATTGAAATGGATAAATTACCAGAGAATAGAAGGGTAAGCTCTGATGTTATGGCTGCAGACTTATATTCAATTACATCTTCTTATTTTTCTAAAGTCCCTGTTAAGACATTAAAAGTAAATCTTAATAACAATACATTGATTTTAGGTAAAAAGGTTGTAGGAGATATTCATTCTCGTGGACTAATGGGTCTTATAAACTACTTAGATAAAGGGCAAAAAAATATATATCTAGCTGAAACTTCGGGAATAAATAAAGATGGTAGTACTATAAGAGATATTAATGGATGGGAATTGACGACTTTAAATGGAGCATTAAATTCCGGGAATATGGAATTAAGCACTCCGGCTGGTAAGGCTGACTTTTATAGGCATGGAGATCCTACTACCTTAAAAGATAGAGATTTAAGAGGCCCTGAAATTAAAGCTAGATATAGAGTTGTTCCTATGAATGAAAAGACATCTTTAATTATTCGTGTAGATGGAGGTAGGGGAGGTATCCATCAGCAAATACAAGCTCAATTTGGGAAAGATGGAGAGCTATATAAGATGCTATTGGCTGCTATGGATGGAGATTTGACCCAAGAATCTAAACGAGGAGTACTAGATTTATTGACAAAGATAAGAGAAGCTAAAACAGATGTGGATGTAGTTGAAGCGGTTAAATTGACCAGATTATTACTAGACCTACCACATGCTATAGATAAAGTAGTTTCTACTGATGGTGTAGATTTAGATCATGCATTTATTAAAGATATGTTCAAGCGTTCATCATTGGTTGAAACTAAAAATGGATTTGTACCAACTAATAAAAATATGGGTAGATTTATAAATCTCTACAAAAACTCTGATTCAGATTTGCATAGGAAGATATATCAAACTTTAAGTAGGGATGGGTGGCTATCTCCTGATGCAGATGGTAATTATAGAAAATTAAAAACACTATCTATAGATGATGAATCTAAATTGGTAGATGCAAATGATAATCCTATAGCCAATATATTCGACTCACTTGAAAGGCTTAAAATTGATTTAGATGAAAGATTTAATAAGAATGAAATAGATCAGCCAACATATGATCAAAATATAGCCTTGATTGGCGATGCAACAAAGTCTATTGTTGATGGAGAAATGTTCTTATCTAAAAATGCTTATCTAATGGCGATGAGCTTGATAGGAACTCATCCCGATATGGTGAGATTCGATGATAGTGGTAAGATAATTGGCTTTAGGTCTGGAGGTATCAAGCCTACAATTACTCATTCAGATATTAATTTTGATATATCTTCTAAAGAATATGGTAGAGTTCAAACTTGGTTTGGGAAAACGGCTTTTAAATATAATCCAGTGCTTGATAAACTAATGAAGCAGTTAGGAGTAGATGCATTAACATTTAAATCTGGAAATAAAATTAATACATTAAAAGCTAAAAAGAATGCTGATTATAATGACATGTATGCCAAGCCTATAGGGACAACAAATAAATTAGATATTAGTAAGACTTGGGACAAATATCTATCTGAAGGCAATATTGAAGATCCAACTTCTAAAATTATAGAATTGCCTTGGGAGTCAATGAGCTTAAGAACAATATCTAAAGAGCATGATCCATTGGTCGGTGCTAATACTGGGGTTCATATGCATCATAGAAATGGAATAGCTGATTGGATTGGAGTGGATAATAAGATTAATATGTATAATACTAATCTTGCAAATATGTATAATAATTCATTTTATAGAACAAAACTGGCTCAAAGAGTATTAGGATCACAAGCAGAATCAGGAGACCCAAGCATTGTAAATAGTGCTATTGGCTCAATTCTTAATAGAGATGGGCTTATTATAGAGCCTTGGGCTCAAAGGATACTGGAAGACTCTATGATAGGTTATTTTATGAATAATGGTGGTATTGCAGGAGGTATTGTGCCACATGGTTCCTTAGATGTTATGACAGCAGATATGGGAAATCTACAAACTACAGTTAGATCAACTGTAAACGGTAGAAAAACTGTACAATATTATGGAGATTTTTTACCTTCCTTTTATGCAGCACAGAAGAATTTTGTTAAAGGTGGTGAAGATATATCTGGTGCTGAAAACATGCTTATACAAAGAGTAAGATATACAGATGAATCTGGTAATGAAAGAGGGGCTGACGGCTTTATGCTGAATATTAGCGATTCAAGATATTTAGTAGTCGAAGGAAGGGGAATAGATAGTAAAGGTCGAACAGTTGACTTGGAAAATTTTAATGTTATCAATGATAATAATGCTGTCTTTAATAGAGGTGCATTTGACAGAGCTGATAAGCTACATAACGAAGGAATGGACTTAATCCCTGCAAATACTACCTTGGCAGATGCAGCTATAGTATTAGATGGTAAAGGCTTAAGTATTGGGATGTTAAACAGTAGACAGCCTAGGAATATGATAGGAGATATTGTTATTAACAAAATGGCTATAATTGATGGACAAGCACATGTTGATGAGGCGGCTGGTAATGTTAGTAGGATGAATCATGTAGATGCTATTAAACCTCAAGATGCTGATTTTGATATGGATAAATCGTTTAATTTTGTTGCAGCACCAGCTTTATTTTGGAAAGAAGCTTCTAGGATAGCTGGAGATATTACGCCTGAAACTGTTGAAGGGAAGCTTAATGAATTGTTTTCTCCAGATAGAAATCTTGAAGGTTTTGCTAAATCTATCCCTGATTTATTAAGTGCAGATATTACTAATGACCAATTATTGCATGAAGTGAATAAAGCTAGAGGGCAATTTGTTAAAATGCATCAAACTGTTACTTATCTAGCTAATATCTTTAGAGAGCATCCTGAGGTATTGAAATTTAAAATAGATGATGTAACAGGTCGAGATAGATCTTTGACAGTAAGGCTTAATAAATCAGGTAAATATATTAGCACAGTAGATAATATCTCTAGATTAGCTACTAAATTTATTGATGTATATAAAAAGCTACCATCTAAATTGGATGTGGAAGAACTGCAGTTAAGAAAAACAGAAGTTTTATTTGGGAAAGATGGTATATTTGAAGTTTGGGCTGAATCTACTAGGGATGATAAAGCAGGCATAAGAGATATAGACTTAACTGCTCCTGCTTATAGAGATGTCGTTGAAACTATTAATAGAAGAATAATTAGTCCTATTAATAAATATCTTACATATAATAAAGGTGTACATGAAGACCCTGGATCTGGAATATCAAATAAAGCGACTATACGTAATTATAATGATGTATATATAGATCTTCATAACTCTATGAATAAAAATGATATATTTGGAATTAAGCCCGGAGTTGATGTATCTACAGGATTAACAGCTATGGCTGATTATTTTACTACTTCAAGAAATCCTTATGATATAGCTATGAAAGGGTTGCATGAAACATACCAAAAAACTACAGGAATGAAAGAAGCTGGTTCTTATGATGGCGGGCAGACAGAAGCTAAGGCTATAATGCAATATATTAATGATGGTTACGCTAAAGAAATAGAAGGGAAGACATTACAAGAACAAAGAAATCAGTTATTTAATACAGCATTAAACCATTATGTTAAGGATGAGGGTGGCGTTATAAGATTAAATGATCTTTCAAAACAAAAAACCCATTTAGAATTAGAGATAGAAAGAAAGAAAGCTTTTGTTAAGGATGTTGATGAAAGTCAAGAATTAAGACTCTTAACTGAAAGATTGGAAAGAGTTTCAAAGCTTAAAATGGAAATGGAAGAATCTATTTCATATATGTTTAAAGATAATTTGATAGAGCAACCTAAGACTATTTTTCACAAAGGACATCAAACTTATCGTTATGTAAATAATCAGCTTAAACCTGTTGTTGTTGTTGATAAGGGTGGTAATATAAGAGAAGTTATAAATGTAGGTCGTAGGAATGAGAGATTTATAAGACCTTCAGATACGTTGATTGAAAACGGCAGAAGATTTGAAGTGGGTGACGGAGAAGTACAGAAGGGTTTAAGAGTTTTATTTCAAGCATTTTCTGGAATGCCTAGTGTTACTGATGCAGATGGTAATATAAAGCGATTTAAAACATCAGAATTTGAGTATATTGTTAGAGATTATAATGCTATTGTAAGCGAAGTAATGAGGCTTGACAAGGGTGTGGCACGTGAAGGTATAGTTGATCTTGTTTTAGAAAAAGAAAGAATATTGTATGATGCTTTATTTAATAATCCAAAAACTGCTGAAGATATACCATATAGAAAGGCTTTAATAATGCAAATGTTAAATCCTTACATCTCAGATAAAGTTGTTTCTGCTCGTGCTTTGAATGATAATTCTGGCAAGAGAGTGGTATATGATTATATGTTTTCAGAAAATGCATTAAGTAAGGATGTTATGTCTTTATTGGCAAAGATCCAGTCTGAAGAGCATAAAGGAGATCCTGTTTTTGCAAAAGAATTATTAGATGATATTAATAAGTTAAAAACTGTAGCTTTATTGCAAGCAGAAAATCCAAATATTGACTTTAATTTAGTTAAGGCAAGGATGTTTACAGAGCCTGCAAGTATAGACGGTTATATGACTAAAGATAAGTATCTAAATCAAGATATTTATGATAAGGTTAATGCAGGAGATGAAATTACAAGAACAGCTGCTGAAGTTATGGTAAAATATGCCCAAAGCGATGGACTTGCAGATCCTGTATTGCTATATAAAGCTTCTCAAGAAATGGCTAAAAAGAATATTCCTTATCATGAGCAGTGGGCTAATAGAAGGATGATAGCTGATGATGATGGAGTTGTAAGAGATTTTGGAGTTAAAGAACGTTTGATTAGCGAAGTAGATGCTATTTCTAGAAAAGATTTAGGTGAGCGTGGCGGTCAAGCAGAAACTGCTAGTAATCGAATTAGAGATATTTTTGATTGCTATGGAATAGGAGGTCAATAAATGAGTATTTGGACATGTGGTTTACATGCTTTCAGGCGTAAGCGTGAAAAAGAAATGTCACCTAAAGACAAGAAAGAAATTCAGAAAAGAATGCAAACTTTAGCTGATAATTGGACTAGTCTTAATAATGATATGTTCAAAAATGTAAAGGATGCCAAATGGAATAACTTTGAAACCTTTGAATGGCTATGGGAGAAATATACAAAAAAGAAATTAAATCCTACAGAATTTCCTGTTAACTTTAAAGATGTACGAAAGTTTGAAGCTGGTTTGCATTATTATAATCAAAAAATAGCACATCCACGTGGCTATTTTGCATCTAAATGGCATTTGCCTAGAGCTGCAATGCAGAATGTTCCTGAATTAATGAGATTTGAAAAAGAATTGGTAAATGAGACTTCTTTTTACAGAGATTATACTAATGAATCTAATAGGCAAGTGAATGATTTTTTAAAAGATTTCCAAGGCTTTACATTGGGCATGGGGTCTACTTATAAAGATATTAGAGGGATAAGTAGTGGTGGACAAAAGCAGCTTAGAAAGATTCAAGATGACTATGCTAAGTTAAGACAGCTATGGCTCTCTTCTACAGATCGAAAGAAAATTGATGAAATAAGTAAAAGATTGCGTGCTAATAGAGGGGAACTTATTAAGTTTTATAATACAGGCTCAGGAAAAGCCTTTGAGATAGTAAATAGTGTTCTTCAGGGAGCAGACGTAGATACTGTAACTGATCTGAATGGTAAATTATTAAACAATGCTCAAAAAACTAGACTTAATTCTATGGTTCAAAACTATAATCTTATACGTAAATCTGGCGTTACTGGAATGATTAGGGGATTACAGCAAATAAAAAGATTAGCTAAAGATAAAAATTTAAGATGGGTAGATGGGACTATAGATCGTATTAATGGACTGATCAAATCTATGGAATTTCAACATACTGTAGATGAAAATGGAGTTGTAACAAATTACAAAAACCTTCAATCAGAAAGAGATTTTGTAGCATTGGGATTTAAATCTGGAGATAGATATTCTAACAATGGGAATGTTAAGTTTTCTAAGCATTATATGTCTCAATATACTCTTGGAATGCTAGATACTATAAAGAAATTAGAGCAATCAGTTCATGATAATAGTTCTTCATTGGACAAGAAAATACAAACAGAGCTAGATAGTTGGGAATCTATTATCAATGTTGCTAAAAATAGATCTCCTATTATAAACCCTATATATGATAATGACCCTTATTTCTTTTTAAAGAAATATACAAATGATGTGGGCGTATTTAATTACAAGGCTCATGTTAAAGGAACTTTTAAAAAAGCTGTAGATGCTGTCACTAATGAGCATTTAAAGCCTGCCAAAGAGAAAGGCAGAGATGATTTAGCAGAAACAGCTGAAGATATGAGACAATTATTGCATGATGTTTATAGTGAAATACAGCATGTAGATCCTAATGCTGATAAGAATGTATCTGATTGGATGAGAACTATGACATCTCTTACTTATTTTAGATTGATGGGAGGAAATGTAAGATCGGCAGCTAGGAATGCAACACAAAGATTATATGAATGGGTAGAATTTGGAATGAGAGCTTCTGCTCCATTTGTAGGACAGGCTCAACAATGGTATAGACAGGCAGGTGGTGCTGAAAATAATCGCAGTAAATTAGATAGACAGTTAAAAAGATTTGGCTTGCAATGGTTTGATGGAAAGTCAAGAACATCAAATGCATGGGAAGCTATAACAGGTAAGGATAAGAATATAAGTCAAGCTAGTAGAGGTGCATTAGAGGAAGCTCATATGAAAGATAAAGTTTTATATGTAGATTCTAATGGAGAATTAGCTATAATGGGAGGAGAAAAGCCTGCTGAAAAAGTAGCAAGAGTAACTGGAAAGGCTGCAGCTTTAGGTGGTAAACTTCACAAGATAGTGGAAGATTGGAATAGGTCTAAAACATTTAGAATTGGATTTTCTTTAGCACATCAAAATTTAATGTCAACTAGTAATACCTTTAAGGCGAGGGAGATATTAAAAAATGATACTAAAAAAATCAAGGATATCAAAGGTAAAGATTATCAAATAACTTTTGATGATTTACAGGCTAAGTATGGTTCAGATACTCAGAGTATTATTGATAATTGGGTAGAAACTCAAGCTGGTCAAATGGCTTATAATTCTACTTTAGATTTACATTTTGAATATGCAAAATGGAATAAGGCAAAGGCTATCAAAGCAACTAGTGAAAATAGTAAAGCTTTGGGGATGGCTAAAATGGGATTGGGGCAGTTTGCACATTATCGTTTTAATATGGTCAATTTAATGTTTAAATGGGGTAAGGAAGCTGGTCTCTCTCTTAAGGCCGGAGATGTTATGAGCGAAGAAGTTATGAGACCCTTAAGGTTTGGTTTTATACAAGCTATGATGTTTGCAGGAACTCTTGGAGCTAGAGCTAATTTTACTAAACTTGCACCTAATGATGTATTAGATACAGCAGACACTACATATAAATGGCTAACAACAGATAGAGATGATCCAGAGCAGGTTAAGGAATTAGATCAAGCTACATATGGCCAAGGTGGCTTTTATTTTCTAGGCCCAAATGTTAACTATATATTAAGCTTATATGAATGGATGACTCATTCTAATATGGGGGTTGTTAAAGATGAGCAAACACAATTTGCACATACAGCAGCTTTAAGTAAGGCATATAAAAAAGATGAGCAACAAGATCTCTATAAAACTCTATCCCTTATTAATTCTCAAATGGCAAGATCTTTTGCTTATACATTGCCAGTAGCTCAAAAAGCTGGATTAAAAGATGCTCTATGGTTGGAACTTGGATTGTTTTCTAGTCAGGAACAAAAAGAATGGCGTAAATGGGCCGATAATAAGCTTGGTCTTTCAGATTCTAAGCCTAGAAAGAAGAAGATAGATACATCTAGAATGTCTCCATATCAAAAACAATTAGCCTTGAAGGCTTTAAATAGAATTTAGCGTGCCTTAAAGTTATCTAATTGTCTTAATATAGAATCAACCAATCTTGTAAGGTGCTCTATCTTATAATCTAAGTTTTTTATCTTATTACTATTTTTATCTTTATATGATTTAGGACTATATAGTTGTACTTTACTCATCTGTCCTCCGGCATTGAAGCTATAAATCTTTCTTCTAACCAATCATCGAATCTCATTATTATAAGGGTTTCACCTCTGTCTTGCTTACATACTACAGCATCTACATGTTCAGTAGGTACAAGAAATGATGCTAATTTCTTTCTACATTTAGCTTGAATCTTGAAATTTGTTCCCATCAGGACATCAACTTCTTCATGCATACCTAAAGCAGCACCATTGCTACCCCATGCACGTTTACAAGTTTTAAATCCTGAACTCAGGACAGTATTAACTATCTCTCTTTCAAACCGGTTGCCCTTCGCTTTGCTTGGACTTGGCATTTTTAAACTCCTTTCTTAAGAATTGTTTATATCTGTTCATAGCATCATCTGCTTCTTTGGATACATTATCAAATCTTCGTTGTGGTGTATCTTCTATTACAACATTAGATTGTGATAATTTATATTCTAGAGTTTGAATTTTATCCATTAATGCTTGATTATGCTTGGTTAAAGTGTTAATTTTTTCTAAAGCTATTTCAAAGTTAAGTTTTAACGAATCACCTTCCATTATAGACCCATTCTTCCCATTACTCTCTTTATATCTTGACGTAATGATTCCATTGAAAGCTCTAATTCATTTATTCTATTAGTTTCTTTTACCAATGCTTCGCCTAAAAACTGAATATCCCTTGGAAGTCCTGTGCTAGTTTCTGTAGATTTTTTCTTTTTAGGAGTAGGATTTTCTACTACTATCGTTTTTGTTTTTCCAGCCATTGTTTCGTCCTTTCATCTATGATTTCATTTAATTTACGTTTATTTTTCTTACCATGTTCTTTTATGGCACATTTCTTGCAAATCCTTTGTTCTTGATAAGGATGCTCTGGAGGGATTGCAAAGTTTCCCCAAATATATATGTTTTGCATTTTTGTGATGCGGCACAAAAAGCATTTGAATAAACATTTAGGTAGCTTTGCATTTATCCCATACATTGTTATTTTTTCCAAACAAGATTCATTTTATACACATTGGCTACTTTGTTAAGTAGTATTTTTGTATAATGCTTCTTGTCCGATGTCATTTCATCTACGAATCCTTCTATAAATAAGTATTCTATAGCTTCCATGCAATCTTTTTTAGTTACTTTATTCATTATTTCCCCCATAGTTTTCTCTGTACAATTATAGACATTACTGCATAGTTAGCTATATCTATAAAAGTATCTTCTAAGCTTTCATTATTAGGTTCTCTATTGTTCATAGTTAAATTAAGTAATCTTTGAACTTTATCGTTAATTCGCACAGAAAGGGCTAATAGAGAGCGTTTTACCTTGTCATCAGTGTCTACCACTATCTCACCCATTCCTATGTTTTTAGGGCCATAATCAGCCTGTTTTCTTGAAAAGAGTTCTACCATGTCATGAGTTATATCTTCAAATTCATTCATCATTTTAGGATATTTTTCTTCCATTTCTATAAGAACTTCTGATTCATCTTGCATCTTCATCCTTTCTACCTACAAAGGGTATGTATGAGCGTAAGATAGTTTCTAAAATCCGAATCTTTTTCTTGAGCTCTACATTCTCTATAAGTACTCTTTTTAATATTTGTTGTAATTGTTTCATAAGGGGGTAGCTCAGGTAGGTTAGTACGAGTGTATTGTTAGATCGCTAATCATCAAGGTTATGCTATTATACATAAAAGAAGCGTACCCCCTTATAATTGTTATGCTACTGCCCTGCAAAGACCATCTACTATAGCTGCATTTTGGCTATATGTGGTAATTGTAGGATTTTCTTTATGCCAGAGTAGATCTGTGCTAGCATTTAGTAAGTTCCAACCAGTAAATGTATTGGTATCTTCAGTACCGACCTGATTAGGATTAGTAAATCTATCTACAATTTGTCCCCAAATACTAACAGGGATTTCTTGCAAATGATTATGTCTAATTCTACCAAGCTCTTCTGTAGTAACATGTGATTTACTAAGCCTTCTAAAAGAATGCATTAAGGTATCTAAATTACTACTTCCTCTAGTAAGACTATTAATGTTAGTTACTACTTGGTCTAGATTTTCTTCCCAATTCTCACTCTTAGGTTCATGCTTAAATCTATATGTATTGAAATGATCTTTACTCATCATTCCATTGGTACATATTAGACGATAGAGCATCATAGCAAATCCAAATGCTTTACTACCATCATATGAGTTCCAAAATTGCATGCCTAAAGCTACATCATCACCAGGTTCAACTTCACCTGCTATATGTTGAGATTTCATAGAATACACGAAATTTCTACCATTAAAGAATGTTTTATCATGAACAAAGTCAATATTACATTCTTCAGCTACTTGATGAGCAGCATTTTTTACTTCTTCATTAGGTAATAACATATAGCTATTTCCTACCACACCTACTTCTTTCCAACCATTACCAGCAGTTGGATCTTCTTTTTGCATCTGAACTGCATAAGCAGATGATTGTATGCCATTATAATCTAATGGTACTTTTCTTATCGGTAAATAAGGGTTCATGGGGTGGTCTCCTTTTTTCTTAGTTTTAAAATATGTGATTCGATTCTGGCAATACTTTGATAGATTTCAGTAATTTCTTTACCCATCTTATCTCTAAAAGCATTTATACCATCTTTCCAATCAGCGTCATTTGCTATCTTGTCATACATTACTTTATCCTTTCTCTAAATATTGCCTTTGCTCCACTTGAATCAGTGCTTATCACTACTCGCTTTTTAGTTAGCTTAGAAAGACGTTGTTTTTCTATCATTAACCATTCACCAGTAGTGATATATACACCTTTGAACCAAGTTTCATCATTAGGGTCTAACCATTTAGTTATCTGTATCATCTTCATCCTATAGTAGCTCCATTTACGTTTAGTTCTAAACTTAATCCTTCTTTCTCTCTATTTGCTGTACATTCAATCTTTAAATATTTGATTAAATTGTTTTCATCCTTATAAGGAGTGAGAGAGAGGACTTTATTAGCATTATAACCAATTCTAAATGATCCCTTTGCTGAGGTTATATCCATTCCTTCATGAAATGCTTGCTTTGTTATTTCAGATACTGCAAATACTACTACATTATTCTGAATTGCAAGTTCCATTAGAGCTTGAGATACCTCTTCAACCTTCATGTTGTTATCTGATTTCTGAGATCTAAATAAACCCATGTGATCTACAACAATTATTTCAGGTTTATATGGTAGCATCATTATACGTTTATTCAATTCATGTGCATAACAACTATTATAATCTATGGTAAGCCAATCAAAGTTTTGAGATATACCATTAGCATACTGCTTGTAATGAGCTCTCAATTCTTCTTCAGACCAACCTTTCTCCATCATAACAAATCTCATCCACATCTGACGTGGAGACATTTCCATCTCTATAAAGTATGTTGGACGTTTGAGTTTATTAACCCAGTTTTGTAGCAACATAGTTTTCATAGATTTAGGAGGAGCTTGTAATATCACAACTTCACCTGGATATATAGGAAAGGTTTGATTATAAAACTTGCCTATATCTATAGGATCATGATCTTTTGTCAGAAATTCAACAAGTTCTTTTTCCATAGATTTAGCATCCATTAAGTTTTGAGACTTTTTAGATTTATACAGTCTACAACTAGACCGACAATGATTATCCATATGGGTATCAGTACATCCATAGTTATAACCATTTCCATTATGACCTTCATAGCAATCAGTAACTATTTTATCCATTTCTGCTTTAGTAAACGGATGCTTAGATAGATCTACTCTCTGTCTCCAATCTTCCATGATTAAGCGTACAATATGTTCAGGATATCTCCATCTCAAATAACCTGAAATTCTAAGAGCTATTTGATGTCGTGATCCTTGGGCTGTACCTGCCATCATAGTTTGTATACATGGATACCAGACAGGATCTGGATTTCTACCAAGTGTTACAGTTTCAAAATCTTTATCACTAGCTTTAGTTTTACGTTTCAATACATCAAATACAGGTTCGCACTCTAATGTAGTCCACTTATAAGTAGATCTTTGTGTTTTTGCTAATTCTTGTATTTTAGTTATTGTACCATGTAATTCAGCATGTGTTAAAGGTATTTTATAAAGCTTAGATTTACTATTTAAAGTATTTACTATCCTTATCAATCTTGTTTTGTCAGATACAGATACATCTGCATATTCGTATATACCTCTAGCTTGCAATTCATCTTTAACTTTAAGATGTAAATTAGGCGAAGGTTTCCATCTAAATGCAGATCCAGGTATTCCTAAATGAAATCCAGTTCCAGAGAAATAGATTTGATATGGTATACATAAATCATCTAACAAGATTGTAAGTCCAATAGCTTTCTGTTTAGCTTTATCTGGGTTTTCTCCATCAACATCTAGGAGAAATTCGTCAGGCATATATAGCATTCCATCATATGATGCAAGAGTTTTCTTTTCTTTAACATAATCAACTACGTGACCATCATAATCCCATAGGGACATAAAAGTATCTTGTGCCATGCCTACCCATTTCTCAACGTCATGAACATCACCAAAGTGATGCCTATTTGATAATCCGAATGCAAATTCTTTTATCATTCTTTCTCCTTAAATTACTTCATCACCAATACATTGAGTTTCTGGATATAATGCATATTTCCAACAATAATTAGCCTTGCCATAGTTACCTTTTCTTTTAATTGAAGTCTTTTTTAAAGCTTCTCTTTCAGTCAAGGTATTCATAGACCTTCTAACAGATGTTATTGGATACTTTTTATCATAACTTGTATTTAAGATGTCTTGTATTTCAAATGGGGTGAATATAGCATTACTATTTCTTGCAAATATTAGCAATATTATATCATCTTGCTTCATAGTCTTAAGATAAGATTTCTCTAGTTTTTCACCAACTTCATTTGTTGTATTGTAAAATGTCATGATTTATCTCCTAAAAATTCTTTTGTTTTGTTGACTAATATTTGTTCAGCTTCAGTTAAATCACTATCCATATATGTTACCCACATTTTCAACAATTCAGTTCCATATTCAAGTCTATTAATTGCTTTATACAATTCATTACTTATATCTTTTGGTATTTTTTTCATTTATTCTCCAAAATGAGAAAAGGCTATATCTTAAGCATATTATTTGTAAACAATAACACTTAGAGCTGTTACTACTCTTAATGCATACAGGAGATATAGCCTATCTCAAGGGTTATTTAGAAAGGAATGGCTTTTCCATCAGTAGTAGAGGTATTTGTTGCAACAGTTGTCCCAACAGTACCATCTTCACTTTTTGGATTTAACATGTTTTCTAAATTCTTTTCTATACCAGATTGAATGGCTTTTACTTGATCAGCAGTATAAGATAGATGCTCACCTTCATGCTCAACAGGAGCTATGCTATCAAACATACGTGTATAACCATTGCCAGTTTTCTGTTCTTTATAGAATAAGACATGAACTTTCTTACCAACAAGACCTTCAGCTTCATCATCATATTGGATAACAGGCTTTTTACCAGTTGGATCTTTAAGAACTCCCATTATTCCAGCATTTGCATACTTAAATAAGTTAGAAACTTTAAATTCTTCACCAGTTTTCTTGTTAATTACTTCATAAATACGTAAATCCATATTGTCAGGATATCCATCGAAGTTGATAGTTACATATCTTTTATCATTATCACCTTGCTTATAAACTCCATATTTAGCATGAGTTATTGTAAGTTCATGCCATCCATCTTCGAATTTACCACCACCACTATTTACAGCCATTGTTTTAACTGCCATTATTTTACTCCTTGTTTATTGTTAAGACTTGCAGCGTGCTTTTTGGTAATTCCACCACTTCCAGCACTGTTTCCATCATCATCATATTGAGCTATTCCTACCATTGCAGATAAGCCATATCTACGACCATATGTAATAGTAGAGCCAATAGCTTGAGCAGTTGCTTTTTCTACTGGCATTTTCAATCTTGATTTAATCCATTGTCCAGATTCATGCAACAACATTGTAGTTACATAAAATTCTCCTGGTTTGCCATCATTTCCTTGAATAACTGATAGTCCATACTTAGTTAGATGTGGAAAAGATGATTCAATTACTGTATGTAAATCTGCATAACCAGAATTAAAGAATGGATTAGTGGATTTCTTCTCAGCTCCTTTTATTTCAGATTGAGCTTTAGATAATGCACTAGCCAGCTTCTCTATCTTATCAGACTTCCATAGTTCTTGCAAACCATTAGACTGTTCAAAGATTTCGGGGTCAGTATCCCTATTAGGAATATTTTCTTCCATTTGAACCTCCTTAAGTTTCTATTTTTATTGGTTTTGATTTCTCAGCTGTTTACGCTTAATGAGTTCAAGCATTCGGTTTTTAATTATTGTAATAAACTTATGAGAGCGTGATTCGTTCAAAGAACGTAAATATAGCTCTAAATAAGACTTAATAACAATATCTTCCAAACTTGACTCACTAACCATAGGGTAAATATAATGTGATAATTATCACATATACAATAGAAATTAGCTAAAAGTTAGTTTTTCTTCTTGGGGTATAATAGACTTAATCTTGTCAGCAATTGCTATTATTTCCTCAAAACTATAACGATAATCAGATAGCATAACTTCTTTAAGTGTTTCATCTATTTGAGCAGATGTTTGTTCTCTTATAGCTATTACACCTTTATCATTAATTTGATCTACTATTGTAAGCCTATTTCCAGATTTATCTATAAAATTAGCTTGATTTTTCATCTTTAACCTCTGTTATTTTAAGTTCTAAGTTGTTAACATGTCCTAAATGCTCACTACTTCTTATTATTTCTTTGACATGAGTTTTGTCTTCAGCATTTACTTTAATTGGGTATGATAATACTACATCAAATGTTTTCACTTTTTTAGTCTCCTTATATAATTATCAGTTATCATTGATTTAATAATGGGAGTTACTCCTCCGGTATTCTTATCACTAAGTTTACGGAGGAGTTTATCGGCCCATTCTAGTTGCTCTTTGCGACTAGAAAACTTACGCATTACGTCATCTTAACAGGAGGAACATAGTTAGCATTACTTGATATAGCATTCCATGTTTGTCCAGTCTGTATCATACCATCACCATCACGCCAAGATAAAGCAGCTTTAACAGTAGCAGATTCTAATTCTCCACCACTTCTCCAGCCACCAACACTAGGAGTACCCTTAGCATTAGCTACACCTTCAAAATGACTTTCTCCTGTAGAAGGATTAATCATTTCAAGATATAAACCCCATTGATGACGTTCTTGTCCAGATGCTAAATCAGGAATATTTACATTAATTAACCTGTAAAATCTTCCATCGATAGTATCTTCATCTTCTATCTTAGTTTCCAATGTTTTAAGAATTTTCTCTAAACCATGGAAATTTATGATATCAGTACGATATTCAACATTACGATGTTTAAATACATCATCTATAGGAAGTAAAGCAAAGTTACCATCAGCTTTATGATATCTAGTTAAAGCTTCAGTATTATTCTTATTAGCTATACGATTCATTTTACGAGAATGTTTATCAGATTCTTTAGCTTTACGATAATTTAATACAGATTGACGATTTGGTTTATTAAGAAGTGTACCAGTTTGTAAATCTAGCTTCATTCCTATCCATGGAGTAAATTCTGTACCATCATACAATCTCATAAAGAATGCTGATCTGCAGAATCTTATTTTCCAATGTTTTAAATGATCTTTAGGGCATACACCTTGACGCATTAGTTGCTTTACAGTCTCTCCAACAGCAGATCTCCAATAACGATTAGGTTTACCATACATTGTTAAAACATAATCCTTAATAGTAGCTATATGGTCACCAACAGCAGTACCATGATCATAGGCGTTAAAGATAGTATGAAAATCTACAACATTCTTATTTCTCTTGGTAGCTACATAAATAGTATATCTATCTCCAGTTTCACCCTTGAAGTATACATTTTCACGTATTTTACCATGTTCAATAAGCCATTCAACTTTACTATTTTCAAGATATTTAGATCTATACTCTCTAGCTTGTCCCTCTCTATTACTGTTATTAGTCAGCGACATATCTAGACCTCCCAGCAATATGATCAAACTCACGTACTATACGCACAAGATATTTCCCTGGTGGTATATCAATTGGATCATGTTCTTCATGAGTAAGGGTTACAGTTTCTTCACGTACTTCAAATCCTTGAGGTGTATCTGTACCAGCTTTACGGAATCTAGGCATATGTAATGTAATTTCAGCTTTATCTAACATATCTTTCATACGAACCTGATGTATATGACCAGTAGCTTCACCAAATGCTAATATAGGATTATTATGAGACTGAGTATTATAGTGGACAGTTTGCTCATTACTATTATTTCCATACATATCTATATTCTTTTCAAATGATTCATCATCTACTTGAAACATAACAACATCACCTTGCTGATATTTCTTATATTTTACTACTTTTTTCTTTGTTTCTACGTTTGACATATTTTCCCTTTCTTATTAGTTTAATTGCTGGTTTACCTTCTCTTTCTAGTATTTCTTCTTTACGACATTGTATCCAGAAATCATAATCTTCCATCTCAATATAGAAATCTGGATGCATCATCATATCTTCTATTAGTTTTTCTTTCATCTTACCCATAATTTACAGCTCTCTATATGCATAAGCAGCTGCATCATCATCTTCATCTTCCCATGTACTTGCATGTTCATGACATTCACTACAAAAATCACTATCAGGCCATCCAGGATATGTAAACGGAGCAGAACAACATACACTTAATGGATCTTCATCTACAGGTCTTTGGGCTTCTGGGCTTTCAGGTTCTTCTTTAGCCATACATTCACTACATAAAGTTTCTTGTGTAGGTTTATCACATTCCACACAATGATTCGGCATTGGATTCATTACTTTATTTAACATTTTTGTAAATACTTCCATAATTTTATCATTCATCTTTTTCTCCAAATAATACTTTATTAATCTCACTAGGATGCTCGTGTATAAAGTGTCCAAGAGTATCTAGATCTTTATCTACTATCAATTCACAGAATGGACATTTCTCACCATTTCCTACTGCTAACATTCCAGTTATATCCATATTTAATTCTCCTTAATTATTTAATTGTCATTATATTTGTTTTTCTTGTCCAAGATAATGTTGAAGTTTCTCAGAATTAATTCTATGTCTAAGTTTTCGTAATGCTTTCTCTTTTATCTGTCGTACTCTTTCTCTCTTTAGTCCAAATACTTCTGCTATCTCATTTAGATCCATACAATCAGCATCAGCATTTCCAATACCAAAATGCATTTTTAGAACCATTTTTTCCCTATCTTTTAATGTATCTAAAACAGCAGAAACTTCTTCTTCTAATGATTCATGCATCATACTTTCATCAACACTATATGGAGATTCTAACATAAGAAGGCTTTTATCTTCTAATGAAATTATTTTATCAATAGGAATATCTGTAACTATTTTCTTAATTCCATTTTCTTTTTCAACCACTTCTTTGTACTGTTCAAATAGAGTCCATTCATCAGAATTTAATAGCTTTATCATCTTCTGCTTTCTCTCTTCATCTTTAAATATTAATTTAAGATTGGCATAATCAATAAGTGCACTATAACTAATTTCTGATTGTCTTGCAAAGTCAGCTATTGATTTATATCCATTTCTTTTAAGTTCTGAAATAAAGGTAGAATTTTTAAATCTTATTTCTGCTCTAATCATTTAACCCCTTTCTTATTTACTTAACTGTTATTGTTTTTCCTTATGTTATTAAGGGTTAATACTGATTATCGTTAATTCCCCCACGGATAGTCCAATATAATTATGCACTAACCCTTAAATTTATAGTCTACACAGCCTTCTTACTGGCCCCTCGCCTCATCCTTAAAACTCCTCGACTAATTATTGGGAGAGAAAAACCTCGAAGTAAATCTCTCCCTCATCCGACTTATTATCTCTTAGGATAATAACTCATTTTAATCACAAGAATTTGCACACCACCATCTTGCTACATTGTTAATACAAGCAAATCCATAAAAACCATAACCGGCAGGATGATACCCTGTTTTTTGTTGTAATATCATAGCACCATCCTCGGTTATGTTACCAACATATTTAAAATGTATTTTCCCTGATAAATGATGTTCTTTGTGGTAATATAATTTCTTCTCCATAGGATCTCCTTATGTCTTCTTCTGCAATAATCTGAGCATATATATTTTCAGTTCTTTCAGATACATGCATATTTTCTAGTGTTGGTAAATTCACTGTCTTTCTCCTTATGTTGGTTATAAATTTTGGGACGCACTGAGTGTCAGCACCTATTATCTCAGCTTCAAGAGGTAGCTAACCTCAACGACTTCCTTTTGTCCCTAGGTACCTAATCATCTTTTATCTTTTTATACTCCGTGTTCACGTCTTGCTTTAGATGTAATTTCTAAATTTACAAAATCTCTCAATTCCTCAATCAATCTTTTTGACTGCGAAACTGTTAAATGTCCCCAATAACCAATTTCACTTTTACATCTAGGACTTTTTATACCCTTTTTTTGAAAGCGAATTGAAAATCTTCCACCTCTTGTAGATGTTTTCATTAGTATTTTTGGATATCTATAATCACAATCTTCAACTTCTATTTTCATTCTTTCTCCTGTCTTAATAATCTTTTTAACTTAAGATTTAATCTATATAATTCTACTAATTCTGCAGGTATATCTTTAGGTTTAAGATCTTTTGATTTCTTAGTAATTAAACCTCTTATATACATATCAGACATTTTATCACGATGTTTCTGAGAATTTATTTTAGATAGCTTACTATGTTTACTACCTTTCCCTTGACGCTTTTTCTCACTAATCCATCCAGACTTTTTTCTTCTTTCATTTGATTCTATATTGTCACATGGTTTGCAAATATATCTATAACTATTTCTATCATTACGTTTGTAGAAATTAGATACATCTTTAACTTTCTTACATTTATTACACTTTTTTGTTAAATTCATAATACCTCCTAAACATTAATAGAAGGGAGAAGGCTATAAACCTTCCCCCTTGCTATAACAATAACTACTACCCTAATGATAAAACATCATCTTTAGTAGTTGAAGAGGATCTTGAATGTATTTTTGCAGCATCAAGTTTGATTTTGGCTAATGAAAGCTGGTTACCATAAATCTTACTTATAGCAGTAGCTTCACTAGTTGTAAATCGTCCATCTTGATAAATGAGAGAATGTAGTACAACATTTACATCTTTAGCAATATCATCCATACTATTCCATGTTACTGTTTTTGTTGTGCGAGTAGTAGTTTTAGAAGGTCTACCAACCTTTTTTGTTGTCCGTTTCATCGGGTCTCCTTATTGATCAAAAAGTATTTATATATTAGTTGTTAGTAATTATTATGTGTCTAGACAGGATTTGTCTATTCCACAGGTTTCTAGATTTGGAGAACATGGCAGTGATCAACTACCATGTAATCCTCACATAAATTTAATTTTAAGGGGTCAGAATCCTTGTCAATGCTTAATTAAAAGGCTTCCATGACCAAGATAATAATACTTTGGAATGCTCACAGGACGAGCTTAATACTTTATTCAGTTTCCATATTAAACTTTCCTGATGTTGTTCTTTATCCAATAAACCAAAGTTGTAACTTTGAGAAAATATTATTATAAAGGGATTATCTTTTTAATTATAACGATAATTAACTGTTTTCTCGAGCATCTATAAAATTCCTATAGGTTTTATTCTGGTTCGCCCCGCTGAATTTAGTGTCCTTGATCGCCACCACCTTCTAGGAGGCTTTCATGTTGATATTTTTCTATTTCCATATCAGTAGGAAATGTACAAGATGTAATCCACTCCATAAATGTACCCAATCCATCACCATCTTTATCTCTAAACCAAGTTACTTTACCAGGCCCATTACACACACCACAATCATCCAACACATTAGATCTACACTCATCATTTGGATCATCATTATTTCTTACCCATCCAACTGTTTCAACATCTAATTCAGTGTGCTTAACTACAAATTCATCTGGCTTAACTGTTATTTGGGCCAAATTGGTAGTATATTCGTTGTTTCTCCACCAAAAGGTACTACCTTCCCCTTTTGCTAGATACTGTACTCTAAACGCATTTGTGAAAGTCATGTCATCTAGATTAATTTCAACTGGATGAGTATATACCTTCCTTACTACTGGCTTTATTACTTCATTTGTAGTATTATTTGTAGCTTCAGCTTCACTACAACATACAAACAATAACATTGTAGCTATAATAGTGATCTTTTTCATTTATCTATTCCTTTATATTGATTGTTGGTAAGTTATAAAATTAAAGAGTAGCCTTCAACATTGTGTACCCAAGTTATGATCTCAGCCCTTGGAACCTGTGTTTCGCAGGTAAGTACTCCAATTCAAACCACTCTTTAAGTTTATCCGTCCTCGACCGAATTAATTGAACATCCATAAAACAATACCACCTACATGCCTATCAATTGCTATAATAAATAGACATACTGCAGTTGATATCAATATCATCATAAAGAATGAAACAATATAAGCTAATGGTCGTCTTTCTTCTTCGCTAAATAACCACTCATAACAGTTATTTAAAAATGAACTTTTATTTTTCATAACTACTCCTTTATTAAAATATTAGATCAGGCCTGACTTCCACCAGACTGTACCGAGAATCAGGATATAAATATCCCAGTAGCTGATCATATTGCTTCCCATAGTCAACGCTCCTACTACAATAGGATTGTTTCACCGGTTCAAGATACTTGTAGGTAACTTGACGCAAGCCTATGCTAACTTGGCATTCAATCCAAATTAGGCTTTATGTGTGCTAAGATGGCAATCCAGAGCTTAGTCTATAAATTATTACAGGGCCTCAGACACATATCTCTAGAGGGATGAACTTGGTACTAGTCTTTATCCTGTCTTTAGCTTGTTGCTAATAGTTTGGTACAAGTTGGTATTATATATTATATACAGGCTGTGCATAATTATGGTTGGTTTAAGCCTATGATACCTACTAATATACTAATACAATAAGGAGGATAGAATTAACTACCCTCCTTAAACTACTAATTATCCGATAATATCTCGGTTTTCAGTACGAAGAATGAACATTCCATCTGACAGATAAGTCTTAACAAGTGCAGCATCTGTTACTTCATGTACTTGTTTATTCTTATCTTCCATAACTGTAACACATTCTCTCCCAATAACTACTTGACCATGTTCGCCTTGAACATGAAATGCATTAGCTGTTACTTGTAGATTACCAATGCTATCAAAGTTACCATTGTTTATATCCCTTATTACTCTACCCATCACAGCTGCCTGCACTGGATTCTTAGGATCTAATGTTGGAGCTTCAGTACCACCGTCTACTTTAATACGGTTGTTCCATTCCCTACCATTACGTAACATTGTTGCCATAATTTATTCCCTTTATTTTATTATTAATAATTAACTCTAAAAATAACTAAAAAAAAACAAATCAAAAATAACCTAAAAGTGATAACGTAAATCCCCTGTTAGGGGGGTACCACTATATAAAACACCACACACTAAAATTGCATAATTTTCAAAACCTCCCTATATTTACCCCATGAAAGCTAGATTAAATCTACTAATTATGTTATGGGTTCTCGATAAGATAGTCATGGCTTTACTTATATTATTTCTCAAATAAAACAAAATAGTTTGTATATGTTTTTTGCGAGTAGTATATTTCAAAGCCGGTAGCTTAATTGCTATCACCCAGCTAGTACCCCTGTAGAGGTTCTGCTGGTTGGGTCAGAAGTTGGGTTGCCCCATCATATAGATGTAAGGATTCCCCCGATAACCGGCAAAAATTGCTTAAATATAAGCTTAAGATATGGGAGAAAATAACTGGTCTTAAGCGAAGTTTTGAGTTAAAGATCCAAAAAAGTGCCCTTGGTGCTCAGGGGTTTGCTCTATCTAAAAGTGGAGGTTAGTATGAAGAAAAGCTGTAAATTGATGATAGAATATGAAGACAAGAATAGTTCTTCTGACGTAGAAATGGATCGTGTTTGGCTCGATACTGGAGATATGGTTATTGAATTGCCTGAAGAGCTGCTACCTTACTTAGAGGATGCAGATATTCTTGGAATTGCCTAAATCACCCGAATCCCTTGAAGGGATCCGGAGAGGAAGAAAATGAGACATTATGCCGTAAACAAAGTACAACACACAGTATTTGATTCTGAGGATGAAGTACCAACAAATATACACTATCTGAGGGAGTGGAAGGAGTGTGCTCTTTCAGACTGGGTACTAGCAGACGATGGCTGTGTTATTCAAATTTTACGTAAAGGATCTATGGTTAAGCCAAAGGGAAAGGTGCGTAAATTAGAGTATGTAGGTACATGTACTGGTACCTTTATTGTTTCATCAAAGACTAAGATGGACACATCTAGAAGAACTAATATATATTCGATAGGAGGTGACGTTGAAAGAAATCAGAGATTGGATGACAGAGAAGCCTTATCAACTCGTGAAGAAGTATTTGTTCAATATTTGGCAGGAGGCATGGATGCGAGGAAAGCATACCTTAAGGCTTTTCCTACCAATAATCCACATTATGCCGGGATACGTGCCGGTCAACTTATTAAGACTGCAAGAGTAAGGAGTGCTATGAAAGAAGAGTTAAAGCCCTTCATGGAAGCGTTGGGATTAGATGAAAACTATGTACTTAGCAATATTAAGGAGGTAATCGACTCTTGCGACAAGGAAGATACCAAGCTAAAGGCCTTGTTTAAGTTAGCAGATATTTTAGATATGGAAGATAAAAATAAGACTCAGGTTACAACTGTTACTGGAGCTATGTTCCAAGGATTTACTCAGGATAAATTAGAGGCAGTAGAAAGACCAAAGGAGATAGGTGATGCCAATACTTGATTTTCTATCAAAACCATTAAGACCAACTAGGGTTGATGATGATTCCAATGAGACTGATGAGTTTTCAGATTGGTATGCAGACATAGCTAGTAAATCTAATCTAAGCCCTAATCCAGATGATCCTAGGCATTATTATGATTATAGAACAGCATTTAAAGCAGGGGCAGCTTTAGATAAAGGAGGGAAGTTGCCCTCTCAGTTTAAGGATGATCTTCATCCTGAAAGGTTTGTTGTAGGTAAAGATTTAGAAATATATGATAGTAAGTATGGAAAGAAGGCTAAATTAGAAGATATGATTATGCAAGCTTTTCAGCGTAAAGAGCATGAAGAAGATTTGTGGCAATAGAAGCTTAGGAGAATAAATGGCACGAAAGAAAGCACCTAACCCTAAAAAGAAAAAGATATCCAAGCCTAAGAAGACTAGGTACGGATATTAATGAGATCTATATTATTAGAAGCTATAGTCATGGAAGCTAGAAAATTTAGAATCTGGAAGTGGATAGCTTATATTAGCATTATGTTGCATATATTAAGGAGTTGTTGAATGGCAGATTTGAATTGGGAGGATAAAGAAAATCAATTTTTAAACTTAGTTACTTCTAAGGGCCATGAAGGAGGCTATGTATCTGCTGAAAAGGCCGAAGAGCTTAATGATCCGGGTGGAGAAACTAATTATGGAATATCTAGAAAATTTTTAAAGCTAGCTTATAAAGGGGGGGAAGACGGAAAGCTTTTTAAAGGGAAGACTGGTTCTGAAATAGATCTAAAAACTCTAAGCAAAGAAGATGCACATACAATATATAAGGATGAGTTTCTAAAAGCTACCAGAAGTAATTATGGTAAAAATGAATTTGCATTTAAGATGGCAGATATTGCTATTAATGCTGGGGCAGGGATAGGGACAGAAATAATGCAAAGATCGTTGAGGGATATGGGGGAAGAAATAAGTGCAGACGGATTTATGGGAGACGAAACAACAAAAGCGTTTAATAAGGTTTATAATAATCCACCATTAAGAAATGTGTTAATGAATAATATAATAAAACATCAGGAATCATATTATACAGGTGAAGGAGAAGCGTTTAAAACAAAAAATATTAACAAGGATGTTGGAAAGAATTTCCAAGGAGGTTGGAATAAGAGGGCAAAAAAAACATTCAAAGATATTATGAATAATGATGTTGTAGGCCATGTCCTGAACTCAGATATTTCGGATAATTTTCTTGCATAAAAAGACCCCAGCACAAAAAATTAGAGATTACTTTAATACGCCTAGATGGAAGGCGTTAACTAAAAAACAAGAGGAAAGATATGGCAGACTACGATAACAAGGCATTTAGCAATATGCAGAAAGCAACTAGTAGCATTTCTGACAAAATGTTTACTGAATCAGAGTATAATATTAATGCAAGTCCTAAAGAAAAAGCTAAGTATGATGCAAAGGCTTACTCTTTCTTAGAGAAGTTATATTCTGAAGACAAGAAGAAAGGTAAGTTTGAGAACTTAGATTTTTCTCAATTTTTAGATAACTTAAGCCCTGCTTACATACAAGAAAAGTTTGGCAAGTCTAGAGATAGTGATCCTGAATATTATCATAAAGCAGGGGATCTTCTGCTAGATGTATATGAAGGAGATGTTGACCAGCTAAAAATGAGTGCTAGTAAATTTTATAAAGATAATCCTACACCAGCTAAGAATATTGATTATCAGCGTAATCTAAAATTCGGAGAACCAGGCTTTGATAGAAAAGCAAGAGATCTGGAAACAGGTAAGTTAATTCATACTCTCAAAAGTCGTATTAGTGGGAGAAAAGTATCTTACTAAATGGCTAAACCTACTTTATCAGATTCATTAAAAACTATTAAGGGCAGCCTCCAGGACTACCTTGGTAAAGATTTATATGGTATATTTGAAAGCGGTCAAGTAAAAGCAGATGCATGGGGTATTGAAACTAATATTGATTGGCGTAAAAAGAATATAAATTTCCAGAAAAGGTTTGGTAAGGATCTTATGTTTGATCTTGATATAAATAAAATATCTCCATATAGCGGATATAGAGATGATATTAGATTAGGTATAACAAAGAAGTTTTAATGGCAAATATTAATACTCATAATGTATCTAAAGCAGAAGAAGACCTTCAATTAGCACATAAAGACTTAATTGCTTTTGGAAAGCTTTTTCTCCCAGATGATTTTGAAAGATCAGAAACTCCATTCTTTCACTATGAGGTAGCTGATGCTTTAATGGATTTTGATCATAGACAGCTTGCAGTTATTTTACCCAGGGGTCATGGTAAGACCGTTCTTACTAAATGCAACATCCTGCATGACTTCTGTTTCACAACAGAACCTTTGTTTTATGGATGGGTAGCTGCAAGCTCTAAGATCTCTGTCCCTAATTTAGATTATATAAAATATCACATTGAATTTAATGATAAAATACGTTATTATTTCGGTGATTTAAAAGGAAGGAAATGGACTGAAGATGATATCGAGCTTAAAAATGGTACGAAACTTATTTCTAAGAGTAATCTTTCTGGTATTCGTGGTGGGGCCAAGCTTCATAAAAGATATGATCTTATTGTTCTGGATGATTTTGAAGACGAGAATAACACTATTACTCCTGAGTCAAGGTCGAAAATATCCAACCTTGTTACGGCTGTTGTCTTTCCTGCATTGGAACCGAAAACAGGACGACTCAGAATAAATGGTACGCCTGTTCATTATGATAGCTTTATTCAAAAGATTTTAGTAGGGCATGAACAATCTTTAAAAGAAAGAGAAGATTATTCTTGGAAGGTTATTACATATAAAGCTTTAATGGAAGATGGAAATACCTTATGGCCTTCTTGGTTTGGTCATCAGGAAATGGAAAGAAAGAAGAAGTTCTATTCCGATAGTGGTACACCACAAAAGTTCTATCAAGAATATATGATGGAGGTACAAAGTGAAGAAGATTCAATTTTTAATAGGGATCATGTTAAGTATTGGGATGGCACTTTTACTAAGGATGCTGATACTGGAGTTATGTTCGTTATTCCCGATGGGGATGACCCTAAACCCTGTAATATTTTTGTAGGAGTAGATCCGGCAACTGATTCAGCAAGAAGAAATACTGATTTTAGTGTTTTAATTGTAGTAGCAGTAACCCCGGACAATAATATTTATGTTCTTGATTATATACGTAATAGAACCCTACCTGTACTTGGTATTTCTGGAACCGACAAAAAAGGAATAGTAGATTATATATTTGAGTATGCTAAATTTTATAGCCCGACATTGTTCACAATAGAAGATACTTCAATGTCTAAACCTATATTTCAGGCAATACGTGCAGAGATGAGAAGGCGTAATGAATTTATTATTCCATTTAAAGAAGAGAAACCCGGTAATAGAATGAGTAAAAGAGATAGAATACAAGAAATACTTGCTCAAAGATTTGCAGTAGGTCAGGTGCATATTAAGAAAACACAATATGACCTACATAGAGAAATAATGACATTCGGGCCACGAATGGCTCATGATGATACAATAGATGCTTTAGCTTATGCTTGTAAATATGCACATCCACCAAGTGGCTTACAAGAGTCAAAGACTGGATGGTATAAAGAAAAGCCTACAGCTAAATCGTGGATAACAGCATGATAGAATTTATTGTTCTTTCCATATTGCTTAATACCGAGCAACCTAAAGCTATAGAGGGCTCATTATTTAATGAATATGATTATGTATACGCAATTGAAGCTAGGAAGCGTGGCAAAAGGCACAAAGGTGATCGCAGAAGAGGCGGAGGTGGATTAAGATAATGTCAAAAAATGTAAAAGATATTATGGCGGAAATGTTGGCAGAATGGTTATTTAAAGATTTTGGAATTTTGATAGACGAACCTTCAGAGAATGAAATAGCTGAGACCTTAGAAGAGCATGATAGGAGAATGCATGCGAATGATGGGGTTAAAAAGAGATGAAATGTTCCAAGCAACACGATGGTTAAACCTAATGGTAGGATTGTTCAATTTTTATTTGTATACCTATGGGGGTGGCTATCATTTATTAGGGATAGGAATGATCAATATAGCAGTATGGTCATTTTCTAGGGGAGTACATAAATGAAATTGTGTTTATATGGAATGGATTATTTGGATTATTAATACTAGGAACTCTTAGGTATGGCGATTATATTACAAATGAGTGTCCGCAGGAGAGTTACAGCTGTCCAAAAATTTGTGACGTAGATCACATTCACTTACCAAAAAAGGAATGTAAGAATGGCAAAAACAAACAAGAAAGTAGACCAGATTCGACAATTATACAACCTAGCGGACAACACGACCCGAAGACAGTGGCAGAAAATAAACCAAAAAGGTTATGAGTTTGCACATGATGAACAGCTAGCCAGTCAAGATAAAGATTCCCTAGAAGAACAGGGAATGCCTACATTTACAATCAATAGGATACTTCCAGTAGTTGAGATGCTTAATTTTTATGCAACTGCAAAATCTCCTAGATGGCAGGCTATAGGTGTAGAAGGAAGTGATACTAATGTTGCTTCTGTATTTTCTGATCTTACTGACTATGTATGGCATAACTCCAATGGCTCTACTTTATATACAAATGCTATTAATGATTCAGTTACAAAGGGAATTGGATATCTTCTTGTTACTGTAGATAAGGATGCAGACAATGGAATGGGAGAAGTTGTTATACAGCAACCAGAGCCTTTTGATCTATATGTTGATCCAAAGTCTAGGGATATGCTATTTAGTGATGCTTCATATATAATGATTCGTAAAGTTCTTCCAAAGAATCATCTAATGAAAATCTTTCCCGATCATAAAAGAAAAATCTCCCAATCAAGTAGTAATGAACAAATGAATAATAACTATTCTGTTAGATCTATGGGAGATGATGATCAGAAGTTATTTGCCTATAATGATAATCAAGGTGATGATTGGGCTGTCTTGCCTACTGGAGAGATGGATCAATTGGTTGAGTTTTTTGAAGTATATGAAAAGATTAAAATGTCTTATATTAGTTTATTCTATCGAATACCACCAAATCAACAAGAGCTAAAAGAACTAAAGGCTCAATGTGATGTAATGGTTCGTGAAATGCAGGCAGAGGCTGAGGTTGAATTGTTAGAACAGCAACGTCAAATGCAGGAAGCTGTACAATCAGGAGATATGCTTCCAGAACGTTATGAACTTGAAATGCAAAAAGCTCAAGAAATGATGCAACAGCAATTAGTTGCTTATCAGCAAGAATGTATGAGCAAACTTCAAGCAGAAGCTTCAAAGATAGAAAATAAAATAGTTACAGAAAAAGAATTTAAGATCTTAATGAAAGATCCTATGATAGCTAAAAACGTAGTAGATCAGGTGCAGTTTTATTCTCCAAGAATTAAACAAACATGCGTTGCAGGTGATAAGCTTTTATATGAGACAGTATTGCCTGATATTATTACAGAGTATCCAGTTGTTCCATTTCATTTTAAATGGACTGGTACTCCATATCCTATATCAGCTGTATCACCTTTAATTGGAAAACAGCAAGAGATAAATAAAGCTCACCAGATTATGGTTCATAATGCTTCACTAGGTTCTAGTCTTAGATGGATGTATGAAGAAGGATCTATTGATGCAGAACTTTGGGAAAAGTATTCTTCTAGCCCTGGAGCATTACTACCTATTAGGCCTGGAGTTGAAAGACCTACACCAGTTATACCTGCTCCATTATCTAGTGCATTCTTTCAGATAGTACAAGAAGGAAAGTCAGATATGGAATACTTAGCTGGTATATATAGCTCTATGATGGGTGATAGCTCTCAAGCAGGTGAAACATATAGAGGGATGTTGGCATTAGATGAATATGGTACTAGACGTATTAAGCAGTGGATGAATACATCTATTGAACCTGCTTTAAGACAACTTGGTAAGCTAGTTTTACAATTCTCTCAAGCTACATATACTGCTTATAAGAGGTTTAGATTGATTCAAGCTTCTGGAGTTAGTGAGCAGTCAGAGCAGGAAATAAATATCCCAATCTATAATGATATGGGAGAAGCTATTGGCAAGTCTATGGATATAGAAGCTCTTAAATATGATGTAAGAGTAGTGCAAGGCTCTACATTGCCAGTTAATAGATGGGCTTATCTAGAAGAACTAAAACAGCTTATGCAACTTGGTATTGTTGATGATATAGCTGTACTTGCTGAAACTGATATTAAAAACAAGGAGAGCATTGTCAAAAGAAAATCACTCTACTCACAACTACAAGGACAAATACAACAATTATCCGAAGCTAATAAGGATGCGGAAGGTACTATTGAAACACTTGAAAGACAGTTGGTACAGGCTGGCATCAAAAATAAAGTAATGCAAGCTGACGTAGAAATTAATAAAAAGAAAGAAGAAGTTAAGTCTCAAATGGGAAAAGAGTACGTTGAGACTGAAGGAAAACAAAAATTATTGCGGAATGTAATGGCTAATAATGTAGAGTCTCAGAAGCAGCAAGCTTCTAATATGTTACAGTCTGCAAAAAATAGCTTGGATAGTAAGAATAGTAATACTTAAGCTATCCACGTTGACTTAAACCTAAATAAGGAGAAAACATGTCAGATACAGTAGAAAGTCAAGGTAACCCTGAAATCGGAATGACTGCAGATTCTTTTGAAGCTGCTGAAGCACAGACCGATACAGGCTCTGAGACTTTTTTTAACGATCTAGAAAACCAAGTCAACGGTGGTATCATAGATGAAACCGCTGAGGTAACCCAACAAGAAACAAGTGGCTCCGAACAGGTAACCCACAACACACAAAGCGTTGGCTCCGAGAATGTGGATCTTCCAGCAGATAACGGCACTGATTGGAAGAAAAGATACGAAGACTCTAGCAGAGAAGCCGTACGTTTATCAGAGCAGTATAGAAGCGTCGAACCTTTTGTACCAGTTCTGGAAGCGATGAAGAACGATAGTGGATTAGTGGATCATGTTCGGGATTACTTGAAGAATGGTGGACAACCTGCAAAGTCTGTACAAGACCAATTAGGTCTTAGTGAAGATTTTGTTTTTGACGCTAACGATATAGCAGATCCGGATTCTGATAGTGCAAAAGTAATGAATGCTCATGTAGATACGATGGTGCAAAAGCGTGTTGGGCAGATGCTTAATGTTGAAAAACAGAGAGCACAGCAAATGCAACAAGCTCAAACCAGAGTATCTGAAGAAAAAGCATTTATGCAAAAGCATAGTATGTCAGAAACTGATTTTAATAGTTTTAAAGAAAAAGCACAACAGCATGTAATGACTTTAGATGATGTAAATTATTTACTGAATCGAAATCAGAACAATGCTAATGTTGCCAATTCTACAAAAACAGATATGCTAAATCAAATGAAGAATGTCCGCAATATGCCTGCATCCGCATCGGGAGCAAACAGTCAAGGTCAAAATAGATCAGAGTCAGACGAAGTGTTTGACTTGATAAATGGCTTTGATAATGATGTTGATAACCTGTTCGGTTAGGCTTATAGAACAAATTTATTAGTCTGTCCGAGCTTAATCCTAATTAAGGAGATAGACAAATGGCGGATATTCTTAACGTAACCGGGAGTAATTATACTTCCGAGCCTACGGTTCAAAGAGGATCGCTGCTGCTACAGGTGCCCTTCGGAGAAAATATAACTTCGGAGATAAGGTATCTGAATTAGCATTAGCACAAGATCCATTCTTTCGATTTGTAAGCATGGTTTCTAAGAAACCAACAGATGACCCGACTTTCAAATTTACTGAAAAGCGGTCATCTTACACCAAAAGATATGCATATCTATCCGATTATAGCAGTTCTGCTATATCGTCACCGGCAACTGATGTAACATCAGCCGGCCCAGACCCATCGGCTGGAGATGTATATTCTTTTAGTTTTTTCACAGACTATAATAATAATGGTAACAACCAGAATATTTATGGTCAAACAATAAGTCTTGCTGAAGGAGTTCTAGGTACCCAACCTTTGTTCTTTATTCCAGGACAAATTGTAAAAATACCAGTAGGTGCAACAAGTACTCTAAATAACTTGGGATCTGAATTAACTAACTATACTTTATGGAAAGTTAATTCTGTAGATCTTGATACATATGGATCAGCTGCAACAGCTAATAGTGCAACTGTTAATAAGGCTATTGTTAATGCGACATGTGTAAAAGCACCTGCAACTTGTAACTTTATGCAGGCTACTACGACTAGTTCAACTATTGGTAATGGTGAAGCTGGATTAGGGCATGCCTCTACATTAGCATCTAAATCTCAGTCTCAAGAAGATCTTGAGCCTTTTAAATGCTATGTAGTTGGTACTGCTTTTGCTGCTGGTTCTGGTTATCCAGAAACTTGGCAAGATCAGCCTTATAGTACTTCAACCGGTCAAACTCAGATATTCAAAACATCTGCAGTTATGAATAATACTGATCGTGCAACTGTATTGAAGTATGAAGGTAACGAATGGGCACGTATCTGGAAAGAGAAGCTCATTGAACATAAATGGGATATTGAAAATGCACTTCTATTTGGTAATCAAAGTTCTACTTATAATACCACTGAAGGTGCAGTAAACTTTATTTCTACTTATGGAAATGCTTTCAGTTTAACATTGGCAAGCAAATCTCAAGATGCATTTCTTGATGATATGTCAGCCTTGTTAGATCCAAGATATAATAATGCTACATCAACTGTATTCTTCTGTCAGACAGCAGTTTACAATTGGTTGCATAAACTATCTGGATACTTTGCAAATAATATTGGTATGGTAGTTCCTGGCAAAGGTAATACTACTGGTTCTCCAGGAGTAGGAAATGATGCTGGAAATGGCTATGCTAGTTTTGCAGTAAGTGGCAGAAAGAAAGTATTTGGTGTTGATATTACAACAATCTCAACTGTATATGGTGACATGAATATTGCACGTAATGTGCATCTTGATGGAACTACAGTTAAGATGTTAGGTATTAATATGAAATATTGTGCTTATCGTCCATTGGTTGGAAATGGCATTAACAGAGATACCGGAATCTACGTAGGAGTTCAGACTTTAGAGAACTCAGGAGTCGACCGTAGAGTGGATCAAATACTAACAGAAGCGGGGATGGAATGGTCTTGTCCTGAAACCCACGCTATCTGGACATAAGGAGATAAATCATGGCAAATCCATTATATGGACAAAATAAGTCTGACAATGCTGTAGACTTTGCTTTAAATGCAAGTAGCGGTCAATCGTTTAGTACTGTTGTAGTTGCTGGTGATAATGCTCAGTATGGCACAGCAGCAGCTCCTATGGGTAAATCTCATATGAACAGAACAATAGTTCAGGGACATACCAATGGTCTTGATCTTTGGCTTCCGTCTATTGATGAAACTGATGCTGGTTTATGGCTTCAGATCATATCAGGAGTAACTAATGGCGGTGCATCTACCGTTGTTACTGCTGCTTCTGGAGACCTGCTAGTAGGCAATACTATATGGACAAAGGCAACTGATGCTGTAGCTAATGCTGCTTACTTTGCAGCTGATGGCTCTGATGACCTTATATTTACTTGGGATGGTACAACTACAGGTGGTTTGATTGGTAGTGAAGTATTTATTCAGGCAAATAAAGATGGTTATTGGTTTGTAAAATCAGTAGCTAATGGAAGTGGCTCAGCAGCTACTCCATTTAGTTAAGAATAACTAACTAAAATATACCTGCCCCCTCTGCTGAGATATGGGGTCTCTTCTAGAGGGGGTGGGTACCTTAGAGGGAATTTATGGCAACATTTCAAGTACAAGTAGAGGGATTAACATCACTATCTGTAGGAACTACTCCTTCTACAGCTGAGTTAGCAGAATTTCTAAAAGATGGTGTTATGGATGTTACTAATAGATGGCTTGCTATTAGGCCTCAAGATATAGAAGATTTCGTTAGAGGAAGTTCAACTCAATCCTCTAATGGATTTGCTACTTCTGGTGCCAATATAGTTTCTGTCATTAGAGAAGCAGGTTCTGATGGGGATACAGATGGTAGTACTGCATGGGAACCTTGTAAAAAAGTTCCATCATCAATGCGATCAAGAGTTGTTGATGTAGATAGTTTATTTTATGCATCAAAATATAATCCTGTATATATAATTAATAATAATAGTGCTGTAAATGTTTATCCTGTTCCAGATGGAACTAATGATGGATATAGAGTCTATTATGTTAATAACGAGCCTAAGGGAGATGGTATAGTAGACGCATTGGCTGCTGGACATTCTACTATAGGTTATTTTCCAAAAGATAAAGTTTATTTGGTAGTGATTTATGCGGCAATGAGAACGTTACAAGCTGTTATGGGATCAAAGTCAATTTCTACATTATCAGTTACAGCTGTTCCCCCGGACACGCCTTCTGTTCCTAGCTATTCTGCTGTAACAGTTTCTGCCCAAACAGCTGGAAGTTTAGGAACTGCTCCTACATATACTGCTCCAAGTTTAGAGTCTTCTTCAGATCAAATAACAGAGATGGAAGCAGGTACAATTGGTAGTGCAGAAACAGACACAGAACAATGGTTTAATATTGCTGGTCAATATATAGAAGATCAAGAAGATTCTGAATTGGCATCAGCTCAAATATCTAAAATCAATACATATCTTAATGCTTATGGGCAAGCAATGCAAAATCAATTAAATATTTTTAATGATGCAAATGTAGAATACCAGTCTACTGTACAAGAAGCTTTACAAGAACTTCAAGTTGCAGCAGCTAAGGCTCAGAAGGATGCAGATTTTGAGCAGCAAAAACAAATAGATGAATATGCAAAGAAGTTGCAAAGATATCAAAATGAGATAGCTGCATATCAAGCAGATGTGGCTAGTCAGATTCAGGAATATCAAGCTAATATACAGGAAGCAACTACTGAATATCAATGGTTGCAAGGTCAATATATTGCCTTAAAGCAAGACTATGATGGAGCTTTTGGAATAGCAATGCCTAAGCAAGCAGCAGCTCCTAATCAGGCAAGATAAGAAATATGGCAGAAAAAATAGTATACAAAAATTATTGCACTCCACAAGAACAAGCAGATTTTACTACTGCTACTGATAGATGGTATTTGGATAGTGACGTTGGCAGAAGTCTTTCTGGAGTATGTGAATCCAAAGCTAGTACAACTGGGAGTCTTGTGACTGGAGTGTTTTCTACCACTATAAGCTTATCAAGTAAAAAATTTATATATGTTAAAAATACAGATACTAGTGGTAGTAATTATTTACTTCTTAACATAGGAAGTATGGGTGCAGTAATTAAACTTGGGCCGGAAGAATCTTTTGCAAGCGATATAGGTTCTAATGCATCAGATAGCACATCAGTTGCCATAACAGCATCTGGAACTCCAGCTTATGAATATATTGCAGGTACATAATGCCAACTAGAAGAGCCATATTTAGTTCTTATATAATACCAAAAGAAAGTGCTTCTCTTGAAGAAGGTGTAACAAAATGGAGTATAGATGGAGATGCGACGATAAGTGGAACTTTAGGAGGAAAGGGTATTGCAACTCTAACAGGTTCTCAATGGGGAGAAGCATGGTCTTCTTTTCAGCATCCAGAACAATATTGGGAAGATTATGGAAGTAACTGGGATGACGCAGGAGAAACATATAATAATGTCGGAATTACTATTAGTGGTGCATATTCTTTAAATACGGATTCAGATGTTAATTCAACAGCATTAGTATTTTTATATTTAAAGAATTTAGGGAGCTCATCTACACAGGGATTAAAGTTAAGTTTAGATGGAAGCAATTATAATATTTATATTCCACCGCAGGGTAGTATACATCTAAGAGGTGATGGCTCTACGTTGCAATTACAGCACGCAAAGGTTAACAAGGTTACTGATAATACGACAATAGAATATATCTTAGCAAAATAATAATTTATTAAGGATACCTTAAATGGCGAGTTTAGAAGGACAAACAATAGCAAGTACATATAAGCAGTTATTAAAAATAACATCTGAAGAGCTAGAAGCAGGTGCAACAGCAAAATATATAGAAGATGGAGATGGAGAAGATTCTGCTCTATCAATAGGGACAGAAAGAGTTGGTATTGGAACTGCTGCACCGGGAGTCCAATTACATATAAAAAAGAATGCTACAGATTCACCCTCATCTCCCCTTGAATTATTGAGATTAGAGGTGACAGAAGCTTCTGCAGAGTTAGAGCCGGGAATGGGCCCAAAGTTAAGTTTTTATAGTCCAGCTAATGGCTCATCATATGAAGGTGCAGCTATTTCTGCTGTAAAAGTAACTGATGTTGATAGTAGTGAAGCTACTAGACTTGTATTTAATGTAGCTGGTGATGGTGAAACATCAAATCCTTCAGAGCGAATGACTATATCCGGGGGGTTGGTTGGTATTGGAACCTCAAGTCCAAGTGTACAACTTGAGGTTAGGGGGTCAACTGGAACTGGTTTTACTCCAGCTATGGCTGGACATTTAAGGCTATCTACGGCAGAGACAACTATTGTAGCTACAGACCTTTTAGGAATCATATCCTTCAATGCTCCAATTGAGGCCAGCAGTACTGACGCAGTACAGCCAGGAGCAGCTATATGGGGAATTGCAGAAGATACATTTGCAGGTGATAATAATGCAAGTGGTCTTGTTTTTGGCACTGCTAGCACTAGCAGCGTTCTATCAACAGCTCAAGAAAGAATGCGTATTAGCCAACATGGTAGAGTTGGTATTGGGGAGACTGACCCAGGTGCTCTTTTGCATATAAAAACACCTTCTACTACTGGCTCATCTCCACTAGAGGTTCTTAGATTAGAAGTAGAAGATGAGCCAGATTTAGAATTAGCAGTAGGAATGGGCCCAAAGATAAGCTTTTATATACCTCACGACGCTGCTTCATTTGAAGGTTGCAATATTTCAGCTCAAAAAGGTCAAAGTGGAGATGAGGGTGAATCTGCTCTTCTTTCGTTTGGTGCTTGTGGAGATGGCGAGACTGTCACAGAAAAGGTGACAATTAGCAATACAGGGCTTAATGTAACTAGTACTAATACATTAACCTTTGGAGATGCTGCAAGTTTTATTCAACAAAGTTCTGATGGGGTACTTAGAATTGATGGTGAGGCAACTGTAGATATTAATGCATCAACAGCTGTTTTAGTTAGCAATGATTTAAAACTAGATAGTGATAATGCTATTTTGGGACTTGGTGCTGGGAATGATTTCACTATCACTCATGATGGAACAACTGGTGCTACTCTTGCTGGCAATCCAATTACTATTACTTCTGGTGGTGCAGCTACTTGGTCAGCAGCAGCAGGAAATCTCACAATTGATTCAGCAGCAGGGTCTCTTGTTTTAGATGGTCATACTGGTGCACAAGTTATTTCTTCAAATTCTGGTGAGGTTGATATAACTTCAGCAGCAGCTGTTGATATAAATGCTACAACTACTGTTGATATTGATGGAACTGCAATTTCCGTTGATGGAACTGATGATTCTAATATTACTGTTACTGGCTCAAATAAAGACCTTACTTTAAGTGTAGTAGGAGGTTCTACACAAAGACTTAGAATTACTTCTGCGGGCACAGGTGCAGATTCTATTGCATTCAACTCATCTGCTGGGGGAATTACGGTTGGAATGGGTGGTGGAGCTGGCGATGATTTTGCTGTTGATGGTACTACATTCGTTGTTGAAAGTGATACTAATAGAGTTGGTATTGGGACTGCTACACCAGCTGCTCTCTTAGATGTTTATGATATAAGTACTAGTGGAGATGCTCCAGCTATGACATTTACACGTAACAGTATTGGTCATGGCATAACTCCTGGTACGGTAGGGTTTTCAATTGATACTGATTGTTATGGATTTATTAGATGCCAACATGCAACATTGGGAGGGTTGAGAATAGAGGGATTTAAGGAAAATGTGAGTGCTTGTTCTTCAGTTTTAGATTTTGGAGCGCATATTCCAGACTCTGGGACTTATGATGATACCACTACTGATGACTCCTTTGGAGCTATAAATTTTCAAGCTTATATTGGGGAGCTCACTGGTTGTGATGCTGATGATAATATTTTTAGTATAAGGAATGGTCATGGTGGTAATGCTACAAGATTATTACTTAAAGGAGATGGAGCTTTCTGGCTTGATACTGGTGCTATTGCTGGGGATTTACCTGATTCGGATGCAGAAGATGACGCTCAGTTATGTCGTGCTTTAGCTCACCATAATATTTTAGAAAAAACAGGTGTAATTGCAACCTCGTTAGATGCTGGATTTATAAAAGATAAATGGGATGATTTCGTCCAATATAATGGTGATAAATTAGCTGATTTAAAGATTATAGGTAGAGACCCAGATGGAAGCCCGAACATGATGTTAAATATGCAACAAATAACTCGTCTTCATAATAGTACTATATGGCAGTTATATACAGAAATGCAAAAGATCAAAGAACTTATGTATAAGACTATGGTAGAGTCTATAGGAAAAGAGCAGGCAGATAAAAAATTAGATAGCCACGATATAAGCTTACTAGATAAAAAATTACTAAACTAAAACCAAGGAGAATAATGAGCAATAATACAGTAGCAACTAAGGAAGTAAAAGAAACTAATAATGTAATGAATACTAAAAATAAGTCTAAAGAAACTGTTGATTATAAAGCTAAATGGAAAGAGGTTAGGGAAAATCTTCTTATTCAGCATAAAGAAAGTATAGACCTAGTAGCAGTTCATACAAAGAGAGCTAGCAAGATAGAGGGTACTATAGAGGTTAATGATCAACTGTTCCTTGAAGAGGAGAATAGTGAAGGTTAAAGAAATTATGGAAAGGGCTGGCATGACTCAAACAGGTCGTGCCATAGCCTATATAAAGGATGCTTTAGATGAGGTAAATATCATATCTGAGACCCATATAACAACTCAACGTATGGATATAAATGAAAACCAACGTTTTTATAGTGTTCCAAATGATTGCTTAAAGATACTTGATATTCGTTGTAAGCATCACAATAATGATGACAGTAAATATAGATCCATTCCAAGATCTATATATGAACCTACAATAGTGGATGAAGATGGCAACTAAAAGAAAATACGCATACTACTTAAAAGGCAACAATATAGCCATAATAGAAGAGAATATAGGCTCAGGAGTTTGTAGTCTTTCTGGCTATAGTAATCAAACTACCTGTGAAAATGCAGGTGGAACATGGACTGAGAATGCTTTTAGCAGTGAAGATAGTCAGTATAAAAGTCCAGTAGCGAGTATTAATAGCGGTCTTGAGATACAATATGCTTATAGTCCAACATTCAATCTTCAGGCTACAGGTCAAGAAGGAGCTGATTTTCATAGTTTTTTAGGATGGGGATCAGATGGTACTTATTTATTATTATTTACATTTATGTATACGACTGTAGCTGATTTATCCAGTCTTTTTGCAGCAGATGATTGGATATATATATCTGGATCTGGTAGATGGTCTGGATTGCATCAGGTAAAATCTACTGGCGGAACCACAGGAGTGTTACAATTAAAGACTAAATGTAATTTAAAACCTTCTTCAGTCGCCATTCAAGTAACATGGACAGATACTGAAATTTTTGATGGTAGTGATGCTGCTACTGATGATTTGGAGATAGAAGTCTTTAAAGCTGCTCAGGCATATAGGGATACTCCATATGTATTTATAAAGGGTGCTACACATATCTCAAATAATGGATTCTTTTCACTTTCTCCAAATACTAATACTGGACAACTTTCTTTTGCAAATAAGATAAGACTTCATGATAATACCGGAGCTTATAGTTCAACAGCCGCAGAAATTACCACGAAAGGTTCTGCTGATACAATTGTTATGTATAATGCCTTCTATGAACAAATATCTGTTTATGAAGGTGTAGAGGTAATGAGCGGTGAATCTGCTGAAACATTTGAACTTGATGTTAGCAGATACCAAGCTAATGCTGTAGTTTACTATGTAAAGGCTAAAATAGCCGAAGACGCAGGAGATTTTGAGAAAAGAGAGTTCTTCATGCGAGAATTTAAAAGACAACTAGAGAAGGGTGCAGGAGCCCTTAAAAGAGGCCCTTATATTGTACAGGGCTTTAAGGAAATGAGATAATAATAAACCCATTCACGCACAGCCAGTGCTTAGGGGAAACTCGAAAGGAGATAAATAATGGCAAAAAGTTTAACTAGATTAACAGTACAAGAAGCTCAAAATGCACAATTAGGGCAAGGTGGTAGTGTATTTATTGATGATACCGCTGAACATACTGGCCCATTTGTTGCATTTATTGCTATAACAGAAGCTGTATTAGATATAAGTGCATGTACGACTAATATAGATGATGCTGCAGATTTTACAATAGAAAAAGGATGGACTATCTATGGTCAATTTGATTCATTATCTATTGATAGCGGTACTATATTAGCATATAAAGGATAAGGAATAATTAATGAGACCATCTTTATTTGATCAATTATATTACAATATAGATCTAGGAACATCTCAAAAGGCAGAAGCTCCTACTCAGCCGGCATTAACTCCGGCTCAGAGAACTCCAACTACTGATGAAGCTGGTCTTGGAACTAAGCCAACAGCAGATCCTAAAGAGTTTACTGGTATGAAGTTTACACATTCGCTTATCAAGCATTTAGATCAGCTTTATAGTAAGATGCTTGCAGGTGAGGTTAAAGAGATAGCTTCAGAGCCAGAGAATGATCCAAAGCAGAAGATAATAGAAGGTCAAACTGGTGCTTTAGTTCTCAATGAGAAAGAAGCTTTCTTTAATCCAGGCAATAGCTCAGTAACGGAAAGCATGTAATGCCGCATCCTAAAGTCAAAATATCAGATAATAGCGGTAATGAGGTAGCTGTAACCAGTAATGCTTTAGATGTCAATATAGCTGGTGGTGCTTCAATTGATATTGGTGATGTTGAGATTCTAGGGCATGGAGCTATATTTGCCTTTACGCAAAATGTTACAGATTCAGCAGTTGTATTGACTTCTCGTACCTGTAAACATGTTGATATTATGGCTACTATAGCGAATACAGGGATAGTATATATAGGGTCAAGTAATGTTTCAGCTACCACAGGAATAGCTCTTTATCCAGGTGATGTATATAGTGTTGATATAACAACCACCGCCCTACTATATTGTATATCTACAGTTAGTGGCGATGATATAAGCGTGGTAACATACTACTAATGGCAAGTAACGTAACAAGAGATCATCATAATCTTCGGAGAAATCTGAAGCTGAATGGTAACTACATCTCAAATGATGGTGGGGATGAAGGTATTAGTATTAATGATGCTGGGCAAGTTCGTGTTGGCACTCAGGGAATAACAGATGGCAGTACTGCACAGCTTTATGCTTATAGAGATGTCACTGAAACAGCTGCTGCTAACTATTGGGGACAGAAGGTTGATATAGAGAGATCGGGAAACCAAACAACTGGTTCAGCCTATGTAAGTGGATTAAGGTTTAATGCAACAAGTACAGCATCTACTGGTGGTACTACTAATATGCTTGGTATATATGGTGATGTGACTGGTCAGTTGGCTGAAGATTCTGGAAATATGTATGTTAAAGGCATAAGGCTTGATGTTCAGGGTCATGCAAATGGAAACAGTGTTTCCACAGGAATGGAGTTGAACGTAGAGGGGGGTACTCTTAATTATGGCTTATATATAAATTGTGAAGATGGGGGTCGAGATTTACGAATAGTAAGTTCAGCAGATACAGGTGATTACTTTCAAATATCTACAGGAGCATCAGGAGCAACCACTATTGCAACTGTTGATGATGCTGGGGCTGATGATGCTCATTTAACTTTAGATGTCGATGGTAATATTATCTTAGATGCTGATGCTGGATATACTTATATTGATAATGATGGTACTCGGCATGGCTATCTGAGTGCATTTAGCAGTACTAAATTAATACTTGGTGCAACGACTAATTATGACCTAAAACTCGCTACATCTGGAACTGGTGATATAATTATTGATTCTAGTGGTCATGTTGAGTTTGATGGATGTGCAGTAGGGTTTGATAAGTTAGCAGGAGCATTTGGCACATCTCAGGTACTTGACGATCCAAATGATTCAACAGATATAGATTTTAGACTTAGCAATAAGTATGAGCTTGAATTAACTAACATTATTGCGGGAGCTGCTTCAAGTGAATTTTTAAACCTTATATTCCCAGCTGTTTCTGGTAACTTTATATTAGTTATATCTCAAGATGGGACTGGAGGTCGCACAATTCATCCTTCTGCATGGGTAGCATATCAATCTGATGGTTCGACTAAGGCTACGAATGTAGCATTTGCAAATGGAACTGATGGGGCGATAAGATGGGCAGGTGGTTCTGCCACTCCACTTACAACAACAGCAGATAAGGCAGATATAGTTTCAATATACTGGGATGCAGATAATGAAACAGCTTTTGCAGTAGTGAGTCAGAATTTTTAATATGGAACTACAAGAATGGATAGATGGAGCATTTGAAGAAACTGAAACAGATTATACAATAGCAGGTATGAATATATTATATAAGAAAGAAACAAAATATTTGAAGAAAGGTGTAAAACTATTATGTGATAAGCTCCACCCTAAGTCAGTATTAGAATTTGGCTTTGGAAAAGGTTGGACTGCCTCAGAGTTTCAAAAGCAAGGTATTAATCGTCATGTTATACTTGAGCCAAATAAAGAGAACTATCAGATGGCATTAGATTGGAAAGATGATTACGATACAGATATAGAGATACTAAATATCTTTAGTTGGGATTATGATGGTGGCGAAGCATTTGACTTAGTTTATGACGACAGAGAACCTGTTGGAGATGAAGATAGTCATTTTGCACATATGAAAAATATACTGCCAAAAGACCAATGGTATGCTTATAATGCAGATATGGCTTATGGAGAAACTTTTGAAGGTGCAATAGATTTTACTTTAAATAACGTTGATTATAGACAGTTTGTGAGAAAAGGATTTTATGGCAACAGTTAATTTGAATCCAAGTTCAACTGTTTCAAACGAATGGGGTATTCAAGGAGGTGGAACTGCTCATGGTTCATTGAATGATAGTAACGATAGTACAGCTATACAGTCAACTAATATAGATGAAACCTGTATAGTTCAATTAGATGATTATTCTTCTGGAGGCACAATTGACAGTATTAGACATTATATAAGAGGCTATAGATGGCGTGCAAGAAGTGGAACTACAGATGTTCAAGTTATATTAGAGAATAGTTCAGGAACAGCTTTATATTCACAAAATCACTCATTGGCATTTAATAGTTATAATCCACAAGATTTCTATGGAACATTAAGAGCAACATCAGATGGCTCAAGTGCTTGGACTGATGGCGATTTAGATGGATTAAGACTTAATATAAATACAAGTCCTGAAGACCCTGGCTTCTCTTATGCAAGGGTAGTAAAGGCTTATGTAGAAGTAACATATACAGCAGCAGAAGCAGCAGATAACGCAACATTTTTTGGAGCAAATTTTTGATGATAGATACACTTAAAACAACAGGAGCAGGAATGGGAGGCTGGTGGCTATCAATTAGTGGTTGGTTTCCTGAAATGGTAAGTCTAGGAGTAGGAATAGCTACATTGGTTTATCTTATAATAAAGATCAAGAAGGAACTGAGAACTTAATAGGGAGGACAGTATGCCCAAAGTTGACAGAGGGGTTGTTAAGAGAATAATAGTAACACCAGACAAGCACTTCCCCTTACATGACCAGAAAGCAATAAACTGTTTGAATAAGGCGATTGAAATAGTGAGACCAGATGCTTATGTAGATTTGGGAGATGTGGGAGAGTTTAATGCCTTTAGTGCATGGAAGTTTAAAAGAAAGCAGAAACCTCCTTTGGAGTATTTGATAGATGATTTTGCACAGGATGTGAAGGATGTAAATAAGGGAATGGACATGATAGATGAGTCCTTAGATAAAGCCGGATGTAAAGAGAAATATTTTACTGAGGGAAATCATGATAACTGGCTTAATTTATGTGTAGAAGTTTATCCTTATTTACCAAGATTTAAGTTTGCCAATGCTGTTAAGCTAAAAGAAAGAGGATATAAATATTATCCTTTCGGTAAGCATCTCAAGTTAGGGAAGCTTTACTTTTACCATGGTCATCAATATGGTGGCCAATATCACACAGCGAATCATCTTAGGAAACTAGGATGTAATATTATGTATGGGCATTGGCATGATTTACAGCATATGACTGTTACTCATATGGATGGGCCTAAAGCTGCATGGAGCATAGGATGCTTGAAGGACATGAAGCCAAAGGCTAATGATTGGCTTGAAAATAGGAATATCAATTGGGCACATGCATTTGCTATAGTTGATTTTTATAAAAGAGGATTGTTTACAGTGCATGTAATACAAATAATAAATGGCAAGACTTCTTTATGGGGCGATTTAATTGAGGGTTAATGGAGACATTTGTACAAATAATAGAACG
>Ga0208011_1000055_pt1 | contig 54955 bp, 64 predicted proteins | sample 7_EtaG_FD_184080 | JGI IMG/M metagenome (GOLD analysis project Ga0208011, IMG submission 184080) | Marine viral communities from the Subarctic Pacific Ocean - 7_ETSP_OMZ_AT15161 metaG (SPAdes) (version 2) | ecosystem: Environmental > Aquatic > Marine > Oceanic | place: Pacific Ocean | collected...
CTGGCGAAGAAGCCTAAGCTCATAGAGAGCCCCTACCCAGACCAATACACAGACGAGATATGGACTGGGATGACAGAAGAAGAGAGAAGTGAATATAGCGACATAGCGTCAACTGGCACCTAGCCAATAGAAGAAGAAGGAAAGACAAATGATTCCATATGGAAGCGCATCAGTAGTGCTTGGCTTTGCTATGCAAGAGCCCAGCAGCAGATACACAAAAGCATTTCTTAGACCAGAGCATTTCTCCGACCCGGTGCATGGGGTTACATGGAGAATAATCAACGAGATAGCAGATGAGGATGAGCGCAACGAGTTACCCAGAAGGATACTTCCTCACAGGATACTTGAACGAGACAAAGCGCTGAACGACAACCACATATCAAGCATCTTCAACGTTGGGTCTAGTCAACAGGCAGCAGTTGAGCATGACTCAGCGGCAGACAAGATTTTGGCTACTTGGCAGATTCGTAGATATGCAGACGCTGCAAGAACAGTAATATCAATGTATGAGCAGGGTGTTAAAGACGACGCAGCCCGAACGTACAGCAACATGATTGAAGAGACTTGGCTGGCAGCAGAGAAAGACGTTTCATCCTCAGAGAGAACAAGAGACGTAAAGACTCCAGAGACACAGGAGAAGTCTACAGCCAAGCTGCTTAAAGACAGGATAGAGAACCCAGACTCTGCTTTTGGCGAGCGGAGCGGCTGGGAGGATTGGGACACCATTCATCGCGGTGCCCGTCCTGGCAGGCTCAATTTCACCATAGCTCCCACAGGCGTCGGTAAGACGAGCTTCATGCTGAACCTGGGGTCCAAGGTGTGTGACCGTCGTGGAAGCGCTCAGGAGCCCGTACAGGGCCTCTACATCAACTGTGAGATGATGATGGATGATGTCCTTACCCGGCTTGCCGCGATTCGTCTGGGTGGGGCTGTTGGCTTAGACGACCTAGAATCGGGGAATGTTACCCCAGCACATGTAGAGACGGCAGCGAAGAAGGCGGCTGCATCTGGGCTGTACGTGACAGACTCATCTCCAAAGACCATTGGGGCTGTGTGTTCGTTGCTTGCTAGGTATGCAATCAGGCACAACATCAAGTGGGCTTGTGTTGACCACCTGCTTGAAATCGAAATGACAAGCGAAGAACTTCGTATGAGTAGCGGGTTGCAGTGGAAGCTACACACTGGCTGGATACGTCGGATTCACTCACTGGCTCAGAAGTATGGGTTCTGTGTTGAGGTCATTGGTCAGTGCGGTGGCGAGGACATGGACTTCAGCGTTGGTAAAGAGCCATCGTTTGCCAGGATGCAGGGAGCCAAGGCTCTGCTCAACCATGTCGATGTCGCCCGCATCCTGTGGCCTGCCGCTGACGGCAAGCATGTAGTCAGCATCAAGAAGAACCGTGGAGGTAGGGCTGGAGTTAGACACGCCTTCTACTTCCACAAGCCAAAGGGGATATGGGACGAGAGAGGTTTCTGGAAACCGAAGAAGGATGAAGACGATGAGTAGGTTCTCAGCAGAGGAACGCAGTAGACGCAGACAGGCTGAGGCTGGGTTCTGGAAAGAAATGGAAGAGCTAGGTATCTCTAGGCTTGACGCATTCTTGGATGACGAGAAGTATGAAAGACTGAATGAAATCAGACGTGGGCTGATAACAACAGAAGACAAGCGAAGGTCAAACAAGAGAGCTATGGCGTTTATGGCAAACGTCATGGGGGAGCTAGAGAAGGCTCAGAAGGTGCTGTGGGAGATAGGTGACGAAGAGGATGACCAGCTATGACGTGTCTCGTGTTAGCAAGCTAACTGGTCTGCTCAAGGATAGGCTGTCAGACGACGAGCGCATAAGCGTCGTTCGCAACGAAGACAACTCCATAGAGATATTCAAGCTTGGAAACCGTGTGGTTAGAATCACACCATCTCTGTGGCTCAGGTTTTACGCTGGCGAATACGTTGATGAGAAGGGCTGGATAAAGTCTAACGATAAGTCTGCTGAGCGAATCGCTAGGTTCGTCTAGCGCATGCGTTGGAATCTCTCTTGTAGCGCCTGCTCTTCAAGCTGATTTTCAAGAGCCTCTCGCATGCGCTGCTTTCGCTCAAACTCCGCTCTCAACATTCTTTGCCTTGTCATTGCGGCAAGGATTTCGTCCGCCTCTGGGTTCGTTGAGCCTGTGAGGGGGCCAAGGCTTTTCCAGTCAGACTGTGCCTCTACCGGCATCCTTTGAGGAGGAGGGGCGGCTTGCGGCGCGTTTGCCGTGACGTAGTTCTTGTTCCAAGGCGCGTTTGCTGTGCGGTTTGGGTTTCTTGGGGGGCCTAGCTGTGTGCCTCCCCTAAGGCTCGCTCCGCTGAGAATCTCTTGCATCCTGAGTTTTCGCGCAGCCTCTTCCTGTGGACTTGGTATGCCACTCGCACCACCAGGGATAAGCCACCGCGCCATGTCTGCCTCTTGATTCCCAAACTTATACGCAGCGCCCTTCCCCATTCTAAGGGCGTCCATAATTGCTTCTCTGTAGTTCGCCATTTCGTGCTCCTATATTGCTTTCTTGAGTGCCGCCTGAAACGACGAGTACGGTTTTGTTGGTAGGGCGCTGACCTCTGCTTTAGATGCGTCTCTTCGCAGCTTGCCCGGTGACTTTCTGTGAACAGGAGCCTTCATAGAGATTAGCTCTTGCACCTGTCCAGGGTCTATCCCTATTGACTTTGCTACTTTTCTGTAAACTCTGTTCAAGTCGCCCTTTTTGCGTAGTGCGTTAAAGGCGTCTGCAAACTGGCTTGTTTCTCTAGTTGTTGGCATCGGCATGGTTTTGTTGAAGAATATCTAACACTGAGTACAAACGCCACAGAAAGGACCTATAGCATGGCGCTCAACTTTAACCCTAGCGACCTTACAGTGAAAGAGGCATCTAGCCGCATGGGAGACATGCCGCTTGAAGACCTCAAGGAGGCGCTAGACGCAGAGCTTGCAGGAAAGCATCGAACCTCTCTCTTGTCAGAGATTACAAGGCAGATGGACCTTCGGCTTGAGGCAGGCGAAGACGAGGCTGCTGTTGTTCAGGAGGCTGCTGTTGAGGAAGAGGGTGGGACCAAGGTTGAGACCATCTCTGCCTACCAGTGGAACCACCTTCGGGTTGGGGCTCGCAGACTTTGGACGAGAGCGTCAGATGGCTCGGGGTCGTTCTACAAGGAGTCCTAGTGGGCTGGCGGGACGCCTTAGATAGCAGCCCAAAGGAGGCACCAACACCAGAGGAGCAGAAGGATGAGCCGTTCTCTGGCAGGAAGGTTTGTGATGCCTGTGGAAAGCAGAAGCACACGATACACTTCCACATGTCTCACTCTGGCGACGGGTTTGCCAGGAAGTGTAAGCAGTGCGTTAAGTCGAGGCGGGCGGTTGATAGTAAGCGCATAAGGACAGACTCGGTAGGCAGGAAGTACAGGTACTGCTCTAGGTGTCCTCGTGTGGGAAGAAAGAGTTATCACCATGTATCGCTGTTCCCAAAGAACAGCAGCAGCGAAGACGGCTACCACAAGTGGTGCTTTGTGTGCTGTGACGAGGGAGATAGGCTGTGGAGGATGGAGAAGAATGTCAGGAAAAGGCTCGTGGAGAATCGCGCTCGTCTCGACTCCAGAATTAAAGAGGAGAAAGAGAAAGCCTCCAGGGGAAAGAAGTCAAAACAGCTATCAAGACTTAGCCAACAAGGACGGGCTGAAGGGCGATGAAAGATACCAGGAAGAGCTTTACCGTTGGTTCTTTCAGAAGAACAGGGCCAAGCGATGGTTCTCTTGTGATGGGTTCTGGGTGTCTGGAGTTCCATACCCACCAGATGCCCAGGTGTTTTTTGCTGATGGTCCGTACCAGTATCACGAGGTAAATGGTGAGGGCTATTACCCAATAAGCATAGCCTCCAAGAAGACTGGGGTGCCAATGGGTAAGCTGAGAAGGATAGTGAGTTGGGTGCCAGACTTAGATAGGGTCTGGTATGTGCATGACCAGAAGTGGCATAAGACAAGGAAGCACGTAATCTGCATAAGCGAGAACGACTACCCAAGGATTATGGAAGACATAGACAACCTAGTACAGGTAGCAAAAGAACAGAGGACATGGAATGGCAGGGCAGCGAAGAAAGCAAAACTACACAGAGTCTCCTGAGATAGAACTCTCGTCAGGCAAATACGACAACTTTGAGAAGTTTGCCGAGAAGTATCTGTATATACAGACAAAGGCTGGTGAGCTATCAAACTTTGCGTTGAACAAAAGCCAGAAGATCAGGGAGTCGCTAATCACTGAGATGGAGGAGAAGGGTGTTCCTGTTAGGGTGTGGGAGGCAAAGGCTCGGCAGCTTGGTTGCAGCACACACATCCAAGGCAGGATGTTCTGGCGTTGCGTTACCAACAGAGACGAGACAGCGCTTGTAGCCGCACACGCAGACCCAGCGGTGCACAGCATCTTTACAAAGTCGAAGGTCTTCTACGACAACCTGCCATCAGAGTTGAAGCCACTCACCAAGTACAACAACAGGGCAGAACTAGATTTCAGAGCGCCGTCTGGGCCACTTGGCTTGAGGAGTCGCTTTGTCGTTATGACCGCGAAGTCCACTGAGGACGCTAGGTCAGCAACAGCAAGAAATGTCCATTGCTCAGAGGTCGCCTTCTACAAGAGGCCTGAAGAGTTCTTCTTAGCAACTCTTCAGACTGTTCCTGATGAGCCAGGAACGACGGTTTATGTGGAGTCCACCTGTAGGGGTACGGGAGACTTTCATCACACGATGTATCTGAATGCGAAGCTGTGGTGGGACGACGATCCACCGCCGTGGATGGAGCTAAAGAAGAAGTACCCAGGAAATCCAGACTCAGAGTGGTATGCGCTGTTCACTCCTTGGTTTCTCATGGATGAATACAAGAGCAAGCTCAAGTGCTCAGAGAAGGACTTCATAGCAAGCCTTGATTACGCAGAGACGGAGCTACTGAACAAGTTTGGCGAGTGGGTGACTCTGGAACATCTCCAGTGGCGCAGGCAGTCAATCATGACCAAGTGCGGTGGTTCCATAGACAGGTTCCACCAAGAGTATCCGTCAACAGATGAGGAGGCATTCAGCACATCTGGAAGTCCAGTATTTGACCGCACAGCGCTTGAGTCTATGGAGGTGTCGAGCGTCTGCTGGTGTGACATATGCAAGCCATACGCTGGTGCAGAAAAGCCAGATGGGAACACATGTCCTGAACACAAGTGGTACGAGATACTTGACGGTACGCCACGCTCAGATAGCAGCTACACAAGGAAGATGTCGTCAATAACCCCAATCCTCACAGAGACAACACCAGGGGCTGGGAGGATGTCTGTATGGAAGGAGCCAAAGAGGGGCAGTCGGTACATTGTTTCAGCAGACATAAGTAAGGGACCAATCAGTAAGGACTGGGACCACGTTGTTGTCTGGGACGTTGGCAGGATGGAGCAGGTTGCTGAGTGGCGAGGCAAGATTGAGCTAGACCAGTTCGCAGACATCTGCATCCTGATTGCACTTCACTACAACAAGGCTGTGCTTGCTCCAGAGGCTACCGGCATTGGCGCTGGCGTTATTGCAATGATAGAGCGCGCTGGGTATTGGAACCTGTACAGACGGCGCACAGTAGATAGTTGGCACGGCTCAACCGGCATGCTTGGTTGGGACACAAACCAGAAGACAAAGCCGGTGATGGTTGGTCTCGCTCAGAGAGCCATCAAGGAGTCGTACTCAATCGTTCGGTCTCGCTCCATATATAACGAGCTTCGTTCATACATGATGACCCTACAGTTTGACGCTGAGGGCAGGGAACTAGAGGCGGCTAAGTTCACAGCACCGTCAGGCAAGCACGATGACGCATGCGTTGCCTTCATGATTGCAAACGCAGTTGCCCATTACTCTCCTGGGCATGGCACAGGAAAGGGGCCAATGGTTGGAAGGAACATGCTGTTAAGCCAGCACTGGAATCACAGCGACTGGGACGAGTACGAAAAGATGCATGAAAAGCAGCTTAAGTTTACGCTTGGGAAGCGACGATAGAGTAGACACCCCTGCCAACACGTTTGATTTCGTTATTCTTGAGCGAGGCAATCCTGTTGATAGCAGAGGGTGCTATCCCAGTTGACGTAGCGATGTCTTTCAGCTTGCTTGGGCCGTTGTTCTTGAGATAGAGCGCAACTGCTGCTGCGTTGGTCTTCTTTGCCTTAACGACCTCAGCGTCTCTTTCGAGGGCGACCTTCTTTGCAGCGCGCTCGCTACGAAGCTCTTCAACCTCTTTGGCTATGTTGTTTGGTGCCTTCGGGGGGGGAGGCGTTTCATCTCCGACTCTCCAGACGATAGGACGGTCTGCCTGTTCCTTGGGCTTGACCTCTTCTATTAGTCCAGTCTCTTCGCTCTTCTTGTAGACCCGCTTCTGGCTAGACTCTTTGGGTGTACCGCTGTAGTCGGTGTCTCCCTGCACACGACCAACCTCAGAAAGCTGCCTGTCGCGTTCTTGCTTTGTATAGAACTCCTTGCCCTTAAGCCCTGGGCTTGCATGTCTCCCCCAGGTCCCCTTAACGGTCAGGTTGGCTGGTGCCGAGTCGCTTGGGTAGCAACGAACTATTGTCCCGAAGCTGCCGCAGTAAACACAGCGAACGTCTCTGAACCCGTCTTCCTTAGACCTCATGTACAGGTCTGGCTTGGTTGCGTACTCAAACTCCATCCCGCATGTGGAGAAGGTGCATTGCATTGGATAAAAGGCCATTAGTTACTTCCTTTCGGCATTCCTGCTAAGCCACCAAACATACCCGGTCCTGGGGCTGCTTGTTGTCCAGGCCTTGGCTTAGGACCAGACCCGGCTAGTGATTCTCCCCCAGGACCCATTCCCTGGTCTTGAACGTTCTCTGGCCCAACAGGGCCACCCTGTCCACCGCCCTGTCCACCCATTCCAGGCATTGCCTGAAGCTCACTGAGAGGACCAACAAGGGCCTTCTTGTCTTCAGCCCACACAGAGAATGCCTTGTCCATAAAGTTCTTCAGCGCATCTGGTGGTAGCAGTCCGTTTTGAATCATTGGTGCAATGGTTGCGGCTGTCTGTTGAATTGTTGATAGGAGACCGAGATAGGCTCGTTGTTCAGATGCCGGGTCAGACGGCATCATCGATCCTATCTCGACCTCAACGTCGAATTGACCTGTAATGTCTTCTCCAGAAACCACAACAAAATCATCTTCACCACCAGCCCCAGCAACGCGCAGATACCTGGGCTCGTCCCAATACTGTCGCTGTATGGCAACCATGTGCCTTGCTACTGCTTTGATGAACTTGTCGATTGCCCTGACTCTGTATGCGGCTCTGCCTTGAGTTGCCCTTGAAGAAATGGCTACCTCAGTTGCTGTGGTGCCCTTCCTGCCGGTGCCGCCCCGCTGGTACACGTCGATACCAGACATCTCGTATATGAGCTTCTGAAGCCCGTTGAGGACTAGATGCGTGGTCTGTGGGGGCTCAGCTACCGGGACCGGGAAGATTGCATCACCAGCCCTCTGGAGAGACGCAGGAACCTCAAAGCATTCCATATCTTGAGATGACTCAAGAACAGCCTGAACCTCGTTAGATTCAAGTAACCCAGAGATGACAGCGTACTTCCGGTTTCTCGCTCTGCGGTGGTGGGCAAGTATGTGGTCCCACTCTTCGTTAAGTCGTGAAGCAAGGTCCTTTATCATCGCTATGTCAGAAATCTTTGTGCTGTAAAAAGCGCCGGGAGCCTTCACAAAGCGCATGTCGATGTACGGGTATCCACGAATCATCAGTGGGTCGTCTATGTGACGAACAACTGTCTCCTTCATGGTTACGCCATCTTGCTGATTCACAAGCCAGAGAATGCGTCTGCGGGTTCCCTTGCGTGACCTGCTCCAATACCTGATTTCATACAGGCTCACATACTCAGGCTCTACCTTTGGCTTATCTGTCCCGTTCAGACCGTCACCCTCTGGAGTGAGTCTTTCTGGTATCCCGTCCATGAGCCACTCGTTCGGCTTAAGTTTTGACGGAACAATGAACCTGTCGTCTGCGCGAAGTTCCTCTAGGCGAACTGTCATGCGTTCTGCAACCCAAGGGCATTTGCGTACCTCGTTGTACCCAGGAGGCACTAACAGGTTCCACGGTGCGACACGCTCAAGCGTTGGGTTGTCTACAGGACCATCGTCCATGATGAGCATTTCTTCTGCCAGTGCACGGCTTAGCGCTCGCTTTGCCTCGTTGTCTAGCAGCCCATCGTCGCTGTCTTCCTCAATCTCAGGCCCAACGTCGTAGTCTTCTTCTGTGTAAAAAGCTCCAGCAGGGTCATACCCAACCTTGCCAATACCAACACCAAACATAAGAGCGTCAGTAGCCACCTCTCTCGTAGACTCTGTGCACTCGCCCTCTCTCCAGGCGTATTGCACTGCGACCTGACCCTTCTTTGCAGATTCTTTGTCTTGAGACCTGCGTGGCTTTAGCTTTATGAATGGGTCTGCGGACACTATTGCAGGGAGTATCGAGTTTGAAGTTGATAGCAAGAAGTTGATGTTTATATTTTCATCATCATCGCCATAGCCAAGCCCGTATTCCCCAAAGTCAGAGTTGCCGCTGTACTCGTTGTAGATGGATTTCCACTTTGGTAGGTGGTTCTCTTCTATGTATTCCTCAGCATAACGAACTCTGTCATGCCAAGCTTCTACCTCTTGGGGCTTGATTTGTAGTTTTCTTTTTGACACAGTTGGTTCCTACTTGACAAAGGGGGTTGGTTAACCCCTAGAGTTTGTAATTGCTTGACGATGATTGTTAAGCATTGGAGATGAAAAGCCAATGGAAGACAGCGACACACCCATCGAAAACCCTGATGAGGGCACGTTTGATGGGACCGAGGAGCCTGAGGCAGAAGGAGAAGAGTCTGTAGAGAATGACTTGGACCCGAACTCTTGGATTGCGGAAAACGCACCGGATGCTGTTAGGGAGTACATAACAAAGTCCTCCCTTAGGCATAAGGACTATACACAAAAGACAATGGCCGTCGCTGACGAGAGAAAGCGACTGCGTGAACTTACGGACGCAGCCAACGCGATACTTCTTCACAGGAAAGAAGAGAGCAAGGCAGCACCTGCGGAGAGCGAGCCTGAGACTCCACCAGACGTTAGGTCCGGTGCGAAGCCTGAGGAAGTCATTGAATGGTACGCCAAAAAGCACGTTGAAAAGGTGCTTGGAGGAGTGCTTGGAGGACTTGACCTCAAGGGTAAGATGGACACGCTCCAACCCCTTATTTCAGAGCGTCAGGTCGTTCGTGCATACCGCAGATTCGAGACGGACAACCCAGACATGAATCACAAGGCGATTGCTCCCATTGTTGGAAAGCTGCTTGATGAAGACCCTGAGCTTGGTGAACTGGCAACAGTTGACCCGGTTAGAGCCGTCAGCATTGCAGCGAAGATTGCGGTCTCTCAGGCGAAGCTTGAGAAGGCTAGTACTAAAAATAAACAACGACGTGCTGCTGCCCCTGTATCTGCTCGACATGGTTCTGTGGTCAAAGACCGAAGTGAGTCGCCTCTTGAGGCGGCTACTAGAGCCATGAAGGAAGAGGGACTGCTTTAGCGTTTTATGGAGTAAATACCAATGGCTGCTAATACAATGCCAGCCTTGGCGCTTAATCGTGTCTACAGTACGACGCTGCACAATCAGCGTTCTGAAGTTGCTATGGAAATCGTCCAGAGCAACCCTCTTCTGTGGCACTTTTACCGCCAGGGCGCTGTCCGATATGAAGGTGGAACCGAGGTCCGAACACCTGTGGTTGTCACCGAGTCGCAGAATGTCTCTGCGATTGCACCCTATGACACCTTTTCTACGACCCCTGAAGATGGGCCTGACACTGCGCGGTATCCCAACTGGTACAAGAATCGCTGCTCTGTGGTCCTCGACAATACTGAGATTGCTCAGAACAAGGGTCCGCAGCAGATTGTAAACCTGCTTGAGTCTAAGCTCGCTATTGCGAAGATTAGTCTCATCAACGATTTGAGCCGTCAGATTTGGATTGACAACTCTGCCAATACCAACGAAATCGACGGTATCTATTCGTCAAACAATACTAACGGATTCATTCAGGCGCAGACTGAGGCAAATCAGACCAATACCACTGGTGGAATTGACCGAGCGGTTTACGCGAACTGGCGCAATCGCTATCAGTCAATCACTGCTTTTGGCACTGATGGTCTTGACGCTTGGGAGCAGTGCTACATGGACTGCTCTAGTCGAGGTAGTCACCCCGACCTCATTGTGACTAGCCCAACCGTCTATCGCTTCTACAAGCGATTGGTTGCCGCTAATCAGGAGGAACGTGACAAGGCGCTTTGGGACCAAGGCTTCCAGAACCTTCTGTTTGAAGGCACTCCGGTTGTTCCTGACCCCGAGCTTGATGGTACTGGTCGCACATTCTTCCTCACCACCACTGGTAGACGAAGTGTGAATGACTTCAACCTCAAGTCTCAGGATTTCTCCGTTCCCGGTAAGAATCCTATGGCTAAGGGCAAGGCTACTGGAGTTGGTCTCCAGCTTGCTATTCTCAGCAGTGATGACTTCCGTACTACGGACTTCATGACTCCCCCCAACAGTGATGTGATTATCTCTCACACCTATCTCACGTGCATGCTCACAGCGTCGTCTCTTGGCCGTCAGGGTCTGGTAGACTTCAACGCTGGTGCTGGCACCGTTCAGTTTTAGAAAGGAGTCTGACATGTCTGGATTTATGTTTGGTGGTTCAGCTCTTACGCTGGATATTGGTGCGGTTAACGGTACTGGTGCTGTTGTCACAAACGGCGACATCTTGCAGATTTCACTGCTTAACAGTGACTCTCCTGATGGGAATATCGCTGTTGTGCCTGTGTTGAGTACTGGTGGCGTAAGCCAGTTTGCTCCGATGGGTGTTGTTATCGCACCTGACGGTCTGTCAATTGCGCCTAACGAGAACATCACCCTTCGTGTGCTTGGTCGCTGCAACGTCCTTGGGCTTGCATCTACCGGTTATGCTGTGAACGGTGTTGTTTATGGAACTGACAGCTCTAAGGCGCTGATTGACGACACTACGGTCGCTAGCGCTTCCTACGTTCCTGCTGCCTTTGGTGGTCGTCTTCGTGGTGTTGTGCTTACTGCCGTGACTACTGGCACTGGCGGTGAACTTGTTGACTGCTGGATTTGCGGTCTGCCTTAAAACTAACGTGTGTGCAGTGGGGGCTTCGGCCCTCACTGCAACATGACTAGGAGAATTGAAAATGGCTTCTCTAGCCCCACACGTTAGTCGAGTATCTAAGGAGTACGCTCCTTACGGGTACTCTATTTATACGGATGTCGTTGTTGACCTGTACGCACCTGACTCTGCCTCGCAAGCGTTCGTTGTAAACGATACTGTCTCTGACTTCACGCTCATGGCGTCTACGGACTCCGACATCTACATTGAGAGCGTGACGCTGATTTGCGAGAACACCATTGTTGCTGACGGCACTGATAAGTGGTCCTTCATGGTTGACTACAAGTCTGCCACTGGTGGCGCTGGTGCGAACTTGTTTGCACATGCCGTGGAGACTGAGGACAAGCTAATCACTGGGTACGTTCCTTATGTGATGATCCCTGACCAGAACCAGTTGGTTCCTCAGGATCGGTGTGTGACGATTACCTGCACCAGGGGCGGTAGTAGCGTTACCATGAGTCGTCCTAAGATTCAGATTCGCTACCGTCGCAAGGCTTAGTGCCCGACTAACATCTACTACCCTCTGGAGTGAGTATGAGTACGCTCGCTGAGTTGCGAACCTCACTCCAGAGGCGTCGTAGTGACTTCAGTCACAGCAACGCTGTGCTGAATGACTTCCTGAACCAAGCTCTGCTGGACATATACAGTCGCAGGTCTTGGGGCTTCCTGAGAAGGACGCACAGATTCAGGACATCAGCCAAGACTACAATCACAGCCAACCTTGGGTATCCGAGCTTTGTTAGCGGCTCAAGGGTAGTAATGCTTGGCCTCACCACACCCCTTGGCGCTGTTGCTGCTGGTGCGGCATCTCCACACACGAGCCTTGGTAAGCAGATTGTCGTAGACAGTCGAATATACAGGGTGAAGGTGGTTTCTAACGACGGCACTAACTGGATACTTGACCAGCCGTTTATTAGTGCAACAGGCACAACGTATGACGTTGATATAATCCATGACGAACTAGCGCTGCCTCTTGGCGCTGAGTCTGTGATTGAAGCCGCTGTTATAGAGGGAGATGTTTCAAAGTCCTCCCTTAATGCGATAGCTCCGTATGCGATGGTTCATCGCAGCCTCACCGTTGAGGGCAAGCCAACAGAGTTCTCTGTTGACAGGAAAGAGCCTATCCCGTCCCCGATGTATCCACCTGAGGTGACTGTTAATACGGCAATCACCCTCAGGCATGGTCCAATAGCTGGAGCCTACACTTACTGGATGTCGTACTATGACGCTCAGAGCGGTGCTGAGTCTGCTCTAAGCCCGTCAGTAACTGTAACGTCAAGCTTCGACACTACGTTCAACTATCACCCAACCATAACGGTTTCAGCAAACTCTGACCTCCTGACTAGCGCAGCATCAGCAGCGTCCCTTGGCTTGAGGAACGAGGCTAAGCAGGACCTTCTTGTTAAGTTCTACAGGAGCAAAATCGGTGGGTCTGTGCCATACCTGCTTGAGGAGTCAAACCTAGTGACCCCGCATAGCGGTAACGGTTCAACGTGGACTGTTGTGGATGGCATGGACGACCAAGAGCTAGGCCCGAGAGCGCCTGAGAGCCCCTCTACGCTGTTTTTGCACCTTCACCCTGTCCCGTCCTCCACCTATCAGATTCAAGTCCTTTACCAGCTTGCTCCGGTAACGATGGGTGAAGACCTTGATAAGCCACTGTTTGACTCGACGTTCCACCCTGTTGTTCTGGATGGAGCGGAAGCGTTGTTGCTTGAGCAGTCAGACGAGCAGGGTAGAGCCACTCAAGCCAGGACTAGGTTTGAGCGAGGCATACAGAGAATGGTTTCAAGAGACAGGCTCAACAGGCAGAACACTGTTACTGTTGGCGGGCCAAGGAAGGTCAGGGGTAAGCGGACTTGGTGGTACGGAGCGCTTGGACCCTAATCGCCTTGGAGTTGTAGATGTCTGGTGCTAGAGGCAGGAAAACACACAAGCTTCATTTGAACGTTGCTGGCATAGACACCAAGGTATGGCAGAAGCCTGGGTCTGCCATAGATGCCATTGGCGTGACCTTCTCGATTGAGGGTCACATAGAGAAGGTTGGTGGGATACAGCGCTTTGTCCCTTGGGGGCCAGAGGGAGACCAGCTACAAAATCCCAAAGAACCATCTTCAGGCGTTACCTTATTCAGCCCGTTTGGCACCACTAGACCACCACAATCACTTGGTGTGTTCTCGCACCACGGCATGACAGACCTCCTTGTTAACTACGACGACAAGGTGTCTGTGCTTCAGGGAAGCGTTCTTACCGAGCTACTGAGTGGAAGGCGCGTCCCAAGCAGCCCAAGGGAGGGCCATAGGTTTGTTCAGGCAGGAGACGTTGTTCTCATCTTGAATGGCGTGGACGCGAACATGAAGTGGGACGGCAGGAAGGTGAGCCCGCTCGGCATACATGGTGTCCCACCTGCCCCCGTTGTGCCTGTTGACGGAAAGGGTACGATTCCGTTTCAAGGCCCTCTGCATGACGATAATGACCCAACGCACCTTGAGCATGGAATACCAGCCAACTTTTATGTCGATAAGGCTATACAGACATCAACGGTATCGACCACGTACAGGTATTACCAGACATGGGTAAGCGACAAGGGGCAAGAGTCTGAGTCTTCAGCGCCATCAAACCCAGTAACAGATGACATAACAAGGGCGGTTCTTGTTTCTAGCGCAGGCGGGACAGCCGAGCTAGACATGGATTACTACAACATACTTGTGACTGGGCTTGCTGGAGACCCACCATCTGACGACATTGTATATAGGCACCTATACAGGTCTACAGACAACGGCATTAGCAAGTTCTTCATAAAGAGGTTGGCTGGGACAGACTTGGATACGTTTTGGGACTTTACGCCACCGGGCAGCGAGTCTCCTGATGTTATAGCGAATCCAGGGATTAACTTGCCCCCTCCTGTTGCGACGTGGGCGTTTAGCTACCGTGGGAGGGTTTATTACGGAGGAGTGAAGTCAGCGCCGTCACACTTGTTTTACTCAAGGCCAAATGGGCTTCAGGGCGCAGTATCGTTTGACAACATCATAGACGTAGCAAGCTCAGACGGAGACGCACTTACTGGGTTCTCTGTTACCGAAGACTATGTAGCCATCTTCAAGCGAAGGTCCATATACCTGCTCACGTCTTCTAGGGACGGAACCCCAATAATGACCCCAGCAGTTAAGGGTGTTGGGGCTGTATCAGACCTGTCGATAACAAGCTTTGGCGGCAAGACATACTTCCTGTCTGATGCTGGTTACTTTGTTTTTAACGGTTCAGCCGCAGTGCCTCTGTCTAACGAGATAACCGTGTTAGTACGCCGGTTGCCAGAGGCATACCTTGAGGACGCCTTCTCCTGGGTAGACAGGAAGCGACGAAGGATATGCTTGTGTGTTTCTACTCAGGGAAACACCGGAACCGCTATGGGCGATGAGATTTGGATGATACATCCAGACACTGGCGGCATTACGAGGACAACAGGGGCAACGATGTCATCTGCTGTTGAGTGGGCTAATAAGGACGAGGTTGTTGTTGGCTTTCATTCATACGTTGCAGACCCGGTTATATATGACGGAGGGTTTGATGGGCATGTGCCAGCCGTCTATACACCTACGTGGGACCTTGGGCTGTGGGATTATCAGGGCCTGTTTGGCAAGGGCAAGGGGAGCCAGTACCCAGGTATATTTGAAACAAGTTGGCTTGAGTTCAACAGTCCAGACTCAGACAAAACGTTCTATAGGATAGATGTTATCTATTCACAGACGAGCAGCCTGTCTATGGATGTTAGTTGGGCTGTTGATTGGGACGACAGGAGGGAGAGTGGTTCAGATGCGACCAGCCTTGTGTTGCAAGACCCAGATGCTGTTATGTGGGATGTCTACGACTGGGGAGAGACATCTGCTACCGCACCAGCTACAGCGGATAGGACATGGGACAAAGAGCGAACAAGAACAAAGAGGATAAACCTGAACAAGGTAACGGCGAAGAGCATTAGGTTTAAGTTCGGCGTAGACCACACCAATACGTACTTAAGCAATATGAAGGACAAGGGCGGCAAGCTTGGGAATGCAATGCAGTACTCAGACAGCCACTTCAAGATTGTTGGGTTTACAGTGCATTACGAAGACCACGGCATAAGGGCCGAGGGTGTTGACTTGGAGACTTAGGCTCGATGTCTGCCAAGAGAAATCTGAAAAGGGTGGAAGATGCGTTGTTTGAGCTTGAAGAGCTTCAGTCGAGAGCGATGTTCCGAGACTTTCCGATTAGGACAATAAGGAGGGCGTCCGCTAGGCTTGGTCTGGGTATAGTTGTTGGGGAAGACCCAGGCGAGTCAAAGCTGTCAAGGATAGCCACATCACTAGAGTCGATGATTGAATGAAATGTACTACATAAGAAAAGAAGAGTTTCATCCAAATATGGTCGCAGATGCCGACTCACTTATGAGTGAGTTTAACCGCGCTGATGCTCACCTGACGACGGTAGACCAGAACAACTTCATAGATATGTCTATAACAACAAACTCTGTTGTTATGCCGAAGGCAAGCCCTCGTGGCGTTACGTTCACACATGACCCAAACAGTCCAGCGCTGACTGGTGGGTTTCTTGGTAACGACAACGACTACTCATCACTCGCAAACAACAGGCTTGACGTATACAACTACGGAGCAGATTCCTATGCGGACTGGATAGCAGACCAGGGGAAGTGGTTTGACTTGGATATAAACATTGAGTTTACGTCACACGAATACATGCCAATCATAGTCATGCTTGTTGTGCAGCACTCAAGCACAGTTGCTAGTGACGCTGGTAGAGCGCTCGTGATTGACACAAGGGTGTTGTTAGATGGAGACCCGCAGGGGTGCACATATACTGCAACTGCCTGCGGAGATGGGGGCACCTCTACGCCTGTGCGCGTCAACAGTGGGTTTATGACGACCTTAATGTCAGCGCCCGGTCCTCATGTACTGAGCGCACAGGTTAGAGACAGGTCTGGCGTCACCCCAGGCTCTTCCCTTTCTAATCATTACACTGCCGCTGACCACAGCTTTATGAAGGCGTTTGGGATAGCGAGATGACACTACTTCACAAGATACGACCGGGAGACCCGCTTAGGGCTATTGAGGTTAACCAGAACTTTCGCACTAGCCTTAGAGACAAGTCTAAATCGTTAGAGAACAGAGACATCGTTGAGGGTTCTTTAGACACAAGGCACCTATCGGCTCAGCCATACCCATTTAGAGAGCCGTCGCACCACTTCACGAGCGACCTAGTTCCCCCAGGCACCGTGTCACCATCTCCCCTCTACCCGCTTGGTGGGTATGGGCCGTCAAACATCACGTGGCTAAACGCACAGTTCAACCTGTATAACGGAGGTGCGTTTTACATGGTTGGGAGTGCGCGTGTTGTTGGACACGCTAGTAACTCTGGGGTAGCCCACCTGAAGATAATATCTGCTGGTTCTCAGATAGGGTACGACATCATAACAACCGTTAGCGCTGGTGAAGTGGCGACAATACCAATCATGTGGGCTGGTGAGTGGTATGACCCATCAAACTCAACCTCTCTTCCAGGCACATTTTCAGTAGAGATACAGGCAACGTCTGGTGGCTCTCCAGGCTCAAGCGAGGTTATGTTCTCTCACTGTGCAGTAGATATGTTTGTGATACACGTATAGATGGCTGCTTATCACCCAACACCCATAAACGACGGCGACCCATTCGACCCATTGGTTGTTAGGGACAACTTCGACAGGTTGTCCAGCGCAATAAACTGCGACTTAAATGAGAACAACCTGTTGAGTGGAAGACGGCTGGAGCACAGGTCTTTCCATAAGAACTCTGTTAGCAGTGTGTTCACGAACTCAAGTTCAGACACTGCCGTATTCATGCTGTTCCCAAGGGGAGAGACCTTATACGGCGAGAGCACAAATGAGTACGACGTGGATGATTGTGCCCTTAGGTTTTATCTGCACGAGCAGTCAGACCTGTTCTTCTTTGCAAATATCCAAATCAACTCTGGTATGCACAACTGGAAGTCGTTGAGCAGTATTGGGTATTCTGCTTCAGACTTGCAGGTGCGACTGTGGGCTGCGATGTACTTTGACGGTGCAAAGCAGCACCATCAGAACACCACTCCAGTGGTAGACCAAACGTCGCTTAGGGTGCTTAACGACATCAACGTACATGCAGATGTCTCTCCTATGAGTAATGACGACCGTGGTTCAGGGTTCTTTATTCATGGAACAAGGCTCTCTGTTCCAGCAGGAGCGCACACCATCAAGGCAAAGCTTATTTTTGATTGTACTGGAGGCACAGGAAGTTTGTACAATCCGACTCCACACGTCACAAATGACGGGTGTGCATCTCAGTATTACAGCAAATACAGGTCAATAACTGTTATAGCTAATCACGTCCTGTCTTAGGAGGAACTCAATGGCAAGCTACGCTAGTGCAATAGACGGCAGAGACGACTTCTACAATAGGCCAAACGAGTGGCGTGCTGTTGTAGACCCAGAAGTTACGTCCTTCGCTAGGGCAAGGACTAACCTAGATAGGGCTCCCCTGGTCTCTGGAGAGAGTGGAGTTTTTGACTCTCCTAACTTTGACTCAGACGTGTACAGCCTTAGTCAGGTACTTAATCCAGTTAATAGGGCGAGGGAGGCTGGGGCCGCATCTGCGGGCATTGTTGGCAACAACCAGTTGCAGATGTATGCGGATAGAGAGCGAGGCATGAGGCAGATACGGGATGCTGATAGAAGGCGACGTATGGCTGAGGCCAATGCCAAGAGAGAGGCAGCGTCTAGTTGGCTTAACCTTGGGGCAAAGCTTGGTGGAGACCTGTGGCAAAACTTAGAAATGGATGAGGACCTTGAGTTCACTCCTGAGGACGGTCCTTATGAAGATAAGCAGCGTTACGGGATGGCTGGAATTGTGCAGTCGTTAGAGGAAACTGGTGGCCCCAAAGACCAGGCGTTTGCCCAGGTCCTTAGAGACTTGTTTGGCTAGGAGGAAGATATGACAGACAATTATCTTGAAACGGGGTTAGAGGCGCTAGTCGATACAGACCTATGGGGCTTTGGCAGTTCCTCTGGCGATGAGGCCCAGGACAGGGCTCTTTCAGAGGCTGGCGAGCCCATTGGCATCACTCCAGGCCAGGAAATGATGCAACTAGGTGAGTCTGGCGTTGGTCCTGCGTATGCTATTGGCTGGCCTGACAGCCTGGGCAACACTTGGTACGAAAGAGCCCTCATGGCTGTGAACGACCCAGGGAAATATAAAAGGCTCTATCAAGACCCAGAGATGGATCGCTTTGCTAGTGAGATGCGGGGCAGGCAAAACATTCACAGGGAGTCGAGTGGTCGCGCAGCGGGGGCTAGGGGGAAACAGCTTTCAGCAGCGTCTGGTGGTGGTCCTGTAGCCGAAAACGCCCTTAGGTATACCTTTAGTGGGTCAACTCCTGGGGATAGGCAAAGGCGGGCCGAGTTTGATGCTGGTCTTACCCAACAGATAGACTACCGAAGAAACCAAGATTTCATGGATAAGGTTGGCACTGCACGAAGCCTCGATGAGGAAGGGCAATGGGCTGATAGCCTTATGACTGGTGTTCTTCAGGATGCTCTTACAGCAGGCGTTACTCAAAACCCATCAGCACTACTTGGGACACTTGGTCGTTTGGGTGGTCCAAGCTACAGCCAACAGGCATACGGTGGTTCGCAATACGACCCGTATGGTGGTGGTACAGGTGGCTACCAGGGAGCGCTAAGCAATCAGCAGGGAGTGGTTGTATAGATGCCACTCACATACAACCCTTGGGCTGGTCTATATACCAGACCCACTCAAGAGCAGCGCCGTGCAGAGGGGGCGACCAACTTTGCTGACGCACTTTCCGACTCGTGGAAAGCGGGTGAGGATGCATATAACCGTCGATTAGAAAGACAGTTGGCTAGGGAGAAGCTTGCTGCATTCAAGTTCGCTCAAGCGCAGAAAGAGGCCAGCGAAGTTGAAAGCAACCTAGACCCAGGTACAGCGAGTGTCTTGGCCGAGTATGGTCTCACTGGTGGCGCAACACCTAGTCGCAAGGGCAGTCGTGGTGGCAGTCGTGGTGGCGGTGCAGGTGGTGGAGGAGTAGACCCAATAGCCTTTTCAGAGGCCCAGGAAGAGCTTCATCGCCGTGCGCGGGAGCGTGAAGATGCCCTTAGACGCGCTGGTGAGTTGAAGCAGAGGGCTTACGATGAGCATGAACAGAACATATTGTTCAACGACCCTGTGGCAGCGATTGAGGCACAGAAACTAGCCGATCAAAAGCAAGAAATATATGAGCGCAACCGCGATATAGAGTGGGCAGTTCGGGGTATAGGTAGGGGCGGCGAGTATTGGAACCCAGAGGGGATGGCACCTGGGGTAAAGCAGCGTGTTGATGAAATACTTAGCGCAAAGCGTCGAGGCGCTAATGTCGGACCTGAGGCAGAGGAGTTTCTTAGGAGGAGCTTAGCTGGTAAGGGTCGAGTTCAGCGAACCCCTGTATATAGGCAGCAGGGGCTTGTGCCGGGTGCAGGACCCGCTGTGGGCACTCCTGGGGTGCCTACAGAGCGAGAGCTAGCTGAGGCAGTCAGGGCGCTCAGAGCGCCCCCAGCCGAGGCGTCTTCTGAGTACGTTCGACCAACTGGCCTTGGTAGGGAGGAGTTCCCGGGAAGTAGGGGACGTAAGGCAGCAGACTATGCTCCTACAATGACGGTTGGTGGCGTTGAGTCTCCGCTAACCCGCGCCCTTAGAGAGCCGGTGCAAGACATAGGGGTCGGCTCTGAAGACATGACCGCTGTTCGTTCTGTACAGAACTTCCTCAAGGGCGCTGGGCACAAGGGAAAGAACAACAGAGACATCGTTGTGGACGGAGACTTTGGCGGCAACACAGTTCATGCACTTAAGCAGTTCCAGAAGAGCGAAGGCATAAGCGAAACAGGTGTTGTTGACGCGGCTACACGGTCTGCTATGGCTGGTGCTGAGACACCATCTCGGCTGAAGAAAGAAGCCCTTCCCTATCTCACAGATAGGCAGCGAATGAAGGTTGACCTGCATCCAGGCGTTGACTACCCAGCATCTGACTTCAGGGCTAAGAAGCCCGAGCCAGTTAGGGTTGAGATGAGGCCTAGCGACAAGGGTGCCGCAGAACGCAGAGCAACAGCAGCAACGAGTCGTGCTCTATCCATGCCTGAGGGCAGAAGGAACCCACTCACAGAAGCCCTTGGTCTTGACCCAGGTGTTGTGTACAGCCCGAAGAAGATTGGCCGAATGATAACTATGGCTAAGAGGGGGCATAAGGATTCTCTTAACCAGCTTGCTCAGATGGGTGTTGACCCGAACGACCTAGACAGTCTGAGCGGCGATATGATGGAGTTCCAGCTTGAAGCAGCAAAGCTAACTCAAGAGGCGCAGTCAGCGGGAGACCTTGACACTGCCGAGTGGGGCGCGCTTGTGACTGGGTATGCCTCCTCATTGAGCGACCTTGGCATACCACAGGCGCAACTGGAGAAGCTTTCTGAGGATATGGCTACAGTCGCGCTAACGAACCCAGAGAGAGCCAAGGAAATTATGCGCTCACTCGACCAAGCAATGCGGCGTGGCGGGGCTAGAGAGCAAGCTGCTGCGAGAATGGAACTACAGGAAGAAATACGAAGGACAGCGGCAACAGTTCGTAGGAAGGTCACGCACTCAACATCTGGGACTGACGAAGAGAAGAAGTACGAAATCGCAAGCGACGAAGTTGACAGCTTTCAAGACAACCTCACCAATGCTGAGAAGAGGTTTGACGCTTGGAAGAACTCTAGGAGAGACAAAACCGCCAGGAGACACAGGGATATACTGGATGCTCTTGCTGGTGGCATGGTTGGTGGTCCACTGGATAAGAACTCTGAAGAGTACAAGGCCCTTACGAAGGAACTTGCAAGGCTTGAAGAGCCGTTCAGGAGAGAAATAATATCTATAAGAGAGGACCTTAACAAAGCTAGGCATACACTCAGATACTACAGAGACCGACTTCCAGGCCAGATAACCCAAACTGATAAGCAGAAAGAGGCGGCAAGGAAGAAGGCTGAGGCAGAGAAGAAAGAGAAGGGAGCAGTTGCTGCCAAGGTAGTTAGTGGTGCTTTAAGCGATGATGAAGCCGAAGACAAAGCTGATGAGGTCTCTCTGAACGACCTTATAAGGGCGATGAAAAAGAAGAAGAGACCACAAAGGGTTGGTCCGCCTGCCCCGCCGTCCAGCGAAGAGATTGCTGACTTCTTGAGTGCCCCGCCGTTCTACCGCGACAGGCAAGAGGTTTTAGAAGCCCTCGCCAGACTTGAGTAGGTGCCGCGTTGCCTACTGAAGAAACGGGTCTTGATTACATAGACACTGGTGAGCAGCCTCTGCCTGTTGAGGGTGGTGCGCCGCTTATTCCAGAAGACTTAGATGCGTACATAGATAGCAAGCTTGACTCTTTCTACGCTCAGAGGGAGATGGAGCCCGTTGATGTAGAGCCCGTTGATGTAGAGCCTCAGCCGCTACCAGAAGAGCCAGCCACTATTTCTCTTGAAGACCTTGATTCGCTATTTCAGCAGTTCATTACTGACAGAGAAAACGAAGCTGCTGGAGAAGGGGAAGAGGAAGAGGAAGAGGAAGCCTGGAAACAGGACATCTACATACCTGACCTCTCTGTTGAGTTCCCAGAGCACATGCTTGCGGGCACTGGTTATCAGAGCGATGCAGCAGTTCGTAACGCTTGGTACGAGACAGTAGACAACGTTAACGGCACAGACGACATGAAGGAGAGGGCTGAGTACCTCAAGGAGTTCGTCACCAACTGGCAAGAGGATTTAGCCCAGGAGGCAATGGCAGCGGCTGGGGCAGAAGAAGACTCAACTGGCTTCATGTGGTTGATGAAGTGGGTTGATATATTCTTCCAAGACCCGACCCTGAAGTCTGGCATTGCTGCAAGCAAAGATTTCGGCGAGCGGGCGCTTAAGCAGGTTGGCGACCAGGGGTTGTTTGCTGCCGCCCTTGACCATGCAACTGACCCTCGTGGGCACGCAACCCAGTTTGCTGCTGACATGGTTCGACACTATGACCAAAAACATCATGGCTTCATGGGTCCGACAGGCGCACAGACCATGGAGGACCTTAATTGGCTTCTTGGTACAGGACCATCTGTTCTTTGGGACGATGCCTATAGAAAGCAGAGGCTTGATGCAGCAGAGGCAGTAGATGCCGGGGCTACGCCACTGCGAGATGCGTGGAACGAGATAACGTGGGCTGGGGCTGAGGCAGCATCAGGCCTTGGCTCTTTCACGCTTACTCCGACCGGCATGGGTTCTGTTGACATAGGTTACTCAGGTGGCGGGCTAAAGCCCCAAGACGATGGAATAGACCTAAACCCAGCCCTTACAAGAGAGCGCGATTACGACAAAGCCATAGAACATACGTGGGAGGCAGCGGCAGGTATTGGTATCGGCGTAGTCAACCCATTCAACCTTGTTCCTCTTGGCGCAATGGTACGGGGTGGTCGTCTCTTAAAGCATGCTGGGGTGTCCCTGACCGATACAGGGAATGCGTTTAGGAGCACCCTTGTAGAGAGGTTGTTCAAAGAGCTTGAACTCTCTTCAGATATGACAGGCATGTCTGACGACCTTGCTAAGGAGACCAGTCAAGAGCTTCGTGCGATGGCTGAAGACATCGCTGATAGACAGCTTGTTGATGCAGTAGACACTGCTGGTCGTCACAACATCGTGCTTCGCGGAACAGACGAAACCATAAGCAGTCTTGATGCCCTTAGGAGACTGCTTGGTCATCAAGATGGGGAGAACGTGTGGGCTGCTGCGCTTAGGTCAGCAGAGAAGGAGGGCAAGGCACTTGATGACATTGTGGTCAGGCCTAACCAGATTAGGTACGCAGATGACGGAACAATAAGAATTGCTGGCTACTCTGATTCGGCAGTAAAGAAGAACAAGGTTTCGCAGTTGTTTGGCGAGGATGGGCCATTTGTTCTTAGGTACGGAGATGACATCAAGCCAAGCAATCTAGACCCAGGCAAGGGCAGAATAACTAGGTGGAACGACGCTTCAATGACGCGTTGGGCTGCTAAGGCAATACATAAGCAGCCTTGGCTTGAGGCAGTACGCAGACGACTACCTGTTGTTGCCAGGGGTTCTCAGCCACTTGCGACAAAGCTTGGCACAAGGAAGTTTGCCTACAGGGCACACGTTGGAACCAACCCAGAGACCAATGAGGAGTTCGCCAGATACCTACATCCTGCTAGATGGGCGAAGTTACCAGAAGAGCAGCGAGAGTTCATGCATCAGCTTTCTCTGTCTGGTCAGAGGGGCAGAGAGCTTGAGTCAAAGATGAAGAACGTAACCAACGACCCAGAGGAACTGGTGTTGGTTAGTGACTATCTGGAGATGGGTTGGGCTGATGAGCTTTCTACTGACCAGATTGAGCGTGTTGTTGGCATCAGGACTGCTGGTAAGGCAGTAGAAAAGCTTGAGGCTGGCGAGAAAATCCCAGGCTCTGTAGCTAGTAAGCAGTCGTTTGAGTCTCTTGAGAAGGCGCACACGCTCCTTAAGGAGAAGGGCGTTGAGCTAGAGACACTGAACAAGTTGCGAGAGGACTACATAGCGAACAGACCGATGCGCTCAGAGTTGCTAAAGCAGGCTGGTGCAGAGCTTAAAATCCTCAAAGGGCTAGAGGAAGAGCGTTTCAGAGACACGCTCACTAGGACGTATGAGCTTGGCGCTATAGCTGAGGCAGAAGCGTCTGGGATGATAGAGAAGCTCAGCGACCTAAGGTCAGCGCGAGATGAGATAGACAAGTTGCTGAAGGCTGAGGTTCAGCCTGGGACACCCCTTGGGAGGGCGCTGGACAACTTAATAGCAGAGGCCAAGGGACGTGGTTTCGATGTTGATGTCCTGAGAGAGGGTGTTGGTCCTACCGTCATGACCGACGAGGCTTTGAAGTCTTGGAGGCAGACAATACAAGATCAGGCTAAGGAGTCGGCAGAGGCCTCAGGCATAGGGCCGAAGGAGGTCAAGGATATTAGTGAGCTTCTTGATAGGCGCTCAGTTGTCTGGGGGGCTCTAAACAACAGGCGTCCAAACGAGTGGTACTGGCTAAAGTTTAAGGGGATAAGGTACGCAAAGCTTGCAGACACAGAGCTTCATGAGGCGATGCTTACTCATGCTACCGAGTACGCACCTGTGTTCTTCTCAGAGCTTATGCGTGTTGTTAAGCAACAGTACGAAGGCGTTGAGTGGGTAGATACAGAGCGCTTGTACAACACGCTTAAGAGGCACGGTGTTAAGGCAGACGAGATTGAGTACGGCGGTAGCCTTAGTGACTTGAAGGCTTGGCTGGACGGTGATGGAGTATCTGCCAAGTCTGCGGACTCTGCGTGGGGCAGAGAGAACAGCCGTCTGTTGTCGGAGCAGAGAGACGCAGACGCTGCCCTTTCAAGGGTCACTGTTGACGGCACTACGGAAGAGATTGAAACCGCAACAAGAAACCTTCGTGTCGTAAGAGACAGGCTCTCTAAGCACTCCAGGCGAGTTCACAAAGACGACTTGATTAAGTTCTTTGACGAGCATGCTGTTGAGGTTGATTTCAAGGTGTCTGGTGAGGGGCGCACTTCTTGGGGTCTTAGTGAATACGACGAGGGCGGTGGCCTTGAGGTGTATGGGGGCACCGACTACAAAGAGGCGAAGATAGTCATAAAGAGGCCTGATGGCTTTACTGGCGGCACCTATCAGTCATCACACTTCCCAGAAGCAGACATACTTCTTCACATCAGGTTCAACACAAGAACCAGCGAAGATGGAAAGAAGGTTCTCTTCATAGAGGAGATGCAGTCCGACTGGCATCAGGAGGGGCGGGAGTATGGATACCGAGGCGCTGTTGATTTTGAGACAACGCCCCTGACCGAGCTTGAGGATGTTGTTTTTGCTGCAAACAAAGAATACGCAGATGCAGCGACTGGTTTGCTGCCTTTCGCTGATGAGTGGCCTGAGGTTTCTGTTGGTTCATGGTATGAAGACCCTGCTACTGCTGCCCATGTAGCCGACCTCTGGGGCGACTTAGGCTATCTGGGGGCGCGTCTCGCTGAATATGCTGGTCATCAACTCAAGGTGTTAAAGATAAGGCCCTATTGGTCGCCTAACAACCTTAGTCAGGTGCAGGTTGAGTCGTTGTTTGACAGCGGCTTCAGAGACCTGTGGCGAGCCATGTCTGTGGAAGGCAGGCGAGAGCTACTGAATAAAAACCTGATGTCTTTCGGCATCATAGACCAGGCTGGTGCAGCTAGGCCATACAGCGCATCAGAGCAGATGTCTGACGCTGGTATGAGGGCCATGTCTTCCAAGACGGCATACGAAGATATGTACCAAGTCTTAGACGCCTTAGAACCTAGTCAAGTCGCCTCTGCAAGCCCTGTCTTCAATAGCGTGCTTGGAAGGGCAAAGAGAGCCATGCAGGGCCATGCTGTTGAGACTAGGAGGATAATAGACGACACAAACTGGGGTGATTATATAGACACCGGAGAGGGGGCTATTGAGATAGGTGGTGTTGGCGTCCCAGACGCACCATTCAAGGAGTCATGGCATCAGCTTGGGATGAAGCAGATGGTTCGCTATGCGGCAGAGAATGGGTTTGACCGCATAGGCTGGACAACAGGGCATGAGCAGGCTGCTGTCAGGTATGGAACAAGAAAGACATACAAAGACAGCGTAGAGGCCTGGGGAACGTTCGTAGACGAAGACGGTGTAGAGAGGGCTCTCCTTGTTGGGAGAGAACACAAGGGTGGCGTGCCTATTGACGACATCCCTGGAGACCTTCCCGGCGACCTTAGGCACTACGAAAACAAGAAACACCTAGAGGCTGGCATTAGAAGGGCAGAGCGTAGTGCAGTATCAATGGGGCCTGAGCCAGGACGCCTGGGCGTTACTGAGGCTGTCAGGACACACATAAAGCTCCGCAAGCCACTAACCCTTGGCGGCAAGGGACACATAGAGTTCTATGACAACAAGCTGAAGAACTTCACCAACAAGAGATACAAGAGGTTCGGCGTTAAGGTTGGCGAGGACTCTATAGACCTGTCGGTGTACGCTAATAAGCTATCTGATGCTACGCAGTCTGCTCAGAGAGCGTCTGACATCCTCATTAGGGCGAGGGATTCAATTCGCCCTCCCGGCCCTCATCCCAAGAGGTCTGGTCAGTCACAGGTAGACGCTGGCATTGAGGCGCTGCACCAGATGACTTCACCGCGATCTAAATACGTATTGACGGAGCGGAGCATAGACGACTCTTATGTGCAAGAGCTAATAGAGCTTGTTGATACTTTCGACGTAAAGCCGTGGTTCATAAAGAACGGTCGCTTTGACACTAGCGACTCCTTAAATCACATAAATAGACTGGGACAACGACAAAGCGTAGGTATGCGTACTGCTGCTGGCGATGAGGTTCCGTTAGTTGTTACAGATAACGCGCAAAAGATGAAGATGCTGTGGGACGCAGTTGATGTAGAGTCTCGCATATCCTCTAGAGCCGAACTCGGGTTTGACAAAGCTCTTCGCAAAAGAGCCTACAAAAACATTCACGCAGACCCAGAGGACGCGGCAGTCATGCCAATGAAGTACGGCGGCACTGTCCCGTACCACGCTATTGACGTAACCCCTGAGCTTAAGGCTCATGTTCTTCGTAACGGTGAGGCACTGTTCCAGGGACCGAAGCGCTCTGCACCAGGGCAAGCGGGCGCACCAAAAGGCTGGCTAGAGAATGAGTTGGTAGAGCTAAAGTCTGTCGGCAAATCTCTTGGTGTTAGCGGAAGGATTTACACTGGCTCTGCTGCGCCTGAATACAGGTTCCACGTAGGCCCTTCAAAGATGACCATGAGCGGGGAGCTTGACACCCGCACAAAGGCATACCGGAGTGCCGAGGATGTGTCTGCTGAGCTTAGGTCTCTTGGGTTTGAGCCAGAGATTACGACGACATCTACGCTGACAAGACCACCGGGTTCAACGTCTAGCGTGACTCCGCGACTTGTTGTCTCTGTTCGTCCGAGAAGGCCAGAGCGCCTTGGAGTGCTGTCAGAAGAGGACTATAGAGAAGCCGCAAAGTGGAACAGGGACATACAGGTACGCCCAGACGCTGACGAGCTTTCAAGGCAAGCAAGGCTTAAAGAGCTTGAAGATGAGGACGTGTTCGACAGCCCAGAGTTCCAGCGTTGGTTTGGCGACTCAAAGGTTGTCGATGAGGCTGGCAAGCCGTTGAGGGTTTATCACGGCACTCCAGAGGGCCGGTTTGATGAGGCTGCTAGGGGTTCAAACCTTGAGCGGGAGAGAGTTCTTTCTGAAAGAGAACGTGTTCAGGGCGACATTGATGCTGGGCACGAGCTTTTGCGAGAAACCCCAAGAGAAGCGCCGCACTGGTCTGATAGGGATGCGTTTCTCAGAGAGGACATGCAGGCCCTTTACAGAGAGAAGGAAGGCCTTGTTGCGCCAGCGAAGAGGGCCGAGGAAGAGATATTCAGAACACGCTCCACTGGTCAGACCGACTGGGGCTACAAGGCTAGCGGAGCTTACTTCACCGATAGCCGAAAGGTGGCAGAGGGGTATGCAGGCAGCAGGGCTACTAAAACCCCATATGTTTATGAGACATATCTATCAATAAAGAAGCCATACATTGATGGCGTTACAAAAGACGCAGCGTTTAGCAAGGAGTTGGCTGAGAGAATTGATCGCGCCCAGAGAAATCAAAGGCCAGAAAAATGGTTGGAGTCTCGTGAAAGGGAAACTGCCCTGATTCGCCGTCAGGTTCTGCAAAAGCATGGATACGACGGAGAGATATGGAAGCAGGCTGACGGAAGCTCAGAGTATGTTGTATTCAACCCAAGGCAGATTAAGTCCACACAGAACGTAGGGACCTTCGACCCAGAAGACCCACGCATCCTTTATCAGACAGGACCAACGGCAGGTCCTCCCGGTGGAGGGTCTGGGTGGAGAGGCCCAAGAGGCGCTGTTGAGTTTGAAGAAGGCAGGGCAATAATCACCCTGTTTGAAAGCGCAGACTTCTCCACTCTGGTGCATGAGATAGGGCACATCTTCCGCAGAGACATGAGCGTTAAGCAGTTCAAGCAAGCTGTTGCCTGGGTTCGCTCAGAAGGCTTTGAAGTATCTAAGTCTGGTGTCTGGTCGAGAGAGGCAGAGGAACACTTTGCTGAGCACTTTGAGCGCTACATAGCAAGTGGCTTCGCCCCAACACCGGACATGAAGAACCTGTTCCAGCGATTCAAGACTTGGATGAAAGAGCTATACAGGGAGATTGCTGCTCCATCACCAGAGATAGCCAGGGTCTTTGACGACATGCTTGGCGAGTCAAAGATGGTAACGCCAGAGAGCCTGAAGAAGCTTCGTGGTCGCGTTAGACAACTGCAAAAAGCAGCTAAGAATCTCCCTGACAAGGAAGAGGTTAACAGGCGTGTCACAGAGCTAGGCAGGCTTAATGAAGAGATTGCTGACCTTGCTTTGTCACGAATACATGACTTCACAGACGAGAAGACAGCGGGAGTGATAAGGAGCGTAGAGGACATAGCTAATCAGCTAGCAGACCTTGGCATTGACGTTAGTGGTGTGTCTCACGCTTGGGCTGAAGACTTGGAGCGAATGGTTAGTGGCGGTAAGGCAGACCTTCACGAGGCGAAGCTCTGGGAGAAGCAGCAGAACCTCAAAGAAACGCAAGCAAAGATAGCCACGCTTATTGATGACATTGATAAGCAGTTGGATGAGGTCATTGAGAGTGCTGAGCTTGGCGTGAGAGTGTATCGAAGCGACCTGGAGCGCGAACTCGTCCACGGCACCGCTGGAGGGGTGGCCTCAGCAAGGAAGCTATTAAAGACAGCAGAGGATGAGTTGGTTGTTGCAAAGGCTACAAAAGAGACTGGCATAAAAGACTCTGCCCTTCTCAAGTCATTCCACGATGCGGCACCTAACCGAGCCGTTCCGTATGATCTAAGGAGATGGACTCACAATCTAGCAAAGCTACAGGCTGAGGAGATTCAAGCGTTTGCCCCGTACCAACGACCTCTGGGGGACATAAGGTATCCAGCCCCAGGCTCAAAGGTTAAGTACGACCAAGAGACCAACTCTCTAGTGCCAGACACAGTTCACCCACAGGAGGCTCAGAAGCTCAGAGAGTGGCGGGAGCGAATTGAGACTCAGGTCAGGACTGGGTTTGTTACCGACAAGTACGCTGATGCCGTCATTGCCGTAATGGATGCAAGGGCTAGGTCATGGGCATCTTCGTTTGATACACCCAAGAACCCAGACGCTTGGTATTACGGACGCATATCTAACATTAACTTTGGCAAGCCTAGAACTGGCATGTTCGGGTTCTCTCAAGTCCTTGGCACTCGTGGTTGGGACTTACAGAACCTTGGCATTCGTGGGAGGACCATCAATCCCATTGAGGCCCTTGCAAGGGGCGCTCAAGCAACCATTGACGTACTTACTGGTGGAAAGAGGATTAAGACAGCATCGCAAAGAAAGAGGGGCGCAGATGTTTTGATTCACGAGCTTGGTCACATATTCCAGTTCGACACAAGCCCAGCGCAGCGCGAGGTGGTTAACCAGTGGTTGAGAAGGCACGTTGGCGACAAGGCATTTGTTAAAGAAACAGGGCTGTGGTCAACAACTGGCGAGGAGTTGTGGGCTCGTGCATTTGAGAGGTATTTCTACGATGGGATTGCCCCCACAAAGGCACTTGAGAAGGTATTTAAGAAGTTCAGAGACTGGATATTTGATGTATACGCGGCAGTCACTGGTACTGCCATAAACGTAGACATCTCTGATGATATTAGGCGTGTCTTTGACGAGCTTCTGACCGCATCTGACGACTTGCCAGCAAAGAAGATCGTCTATGAAGAGGGGCCTATTCGTTGGACACCACTTCATGGGAGAAGGGCACTTAAAGAGACAGTCAGGAAAATCGGGCTTCAGGTAGTGGACGAGATAGGTCGTCTGTCTTCGATGAACCTTGGGGACGACGCTGCCCGCATACAGACATATATTGAGCAGGCCAAGGCACACGTTGCTGAGGCTGAGCCACTTCTTAACAAGCCCATTAGGGTCAGGACAAAGCGTGGCGATAAGTCGGTGAAGCCCTATCACGAGGTCATTGGCGACCTGCCCTACAGGAAGTCGATGCAGTACAAGTACCGACAGGGCACCGACGTAGAGCGAATAACGTCAATACTGATTGAAGACGCAACAAAGCGGTACGGGTTCCGCTTCCCCAAGAAGCAGAAGTACTCGCCAGTAAAGGCGGGCTTGTCTGGTAACGAGGTAGACGCTGTTGTCTTGAGACCAGAGGCTGGATGGAAGCTTAAGCTGGTTCCAATAAAGTCTGCCGCGAACATATCTGTTGACACTGTGGAGCAGTTGGTCATCGACGCTATGGACGTATACAGCAAGGCTAATGGCCCATTCTCCATAGAGGTTGTTGGTGAGAAACTGGCAAAGGGTGCTGCAAAGCGCCTTGGCATGACCGCTCGTAAGATAAAGGGGAAGGGGGACCGCTGGTACGTTAAGCCAGGGCGCGGTGTTGATGTAGAAGAAATCTTCGGTCGTATAGAGCGAGCCAGGGCAGAGGAAGGAATAATTAAGCCTGATGTTGTCCCTGTCATTAAGAGAAACACAGATGAGTACAAGCTCGCTCGTGCAATGGCGAAGATGTATGACGATGAGATACGTTCAGTTCGCAACACACTAGACTCGTCTATGGCTAGCGCCAGGAGGAAGGCTAGGGAGGTAGCAAAGATAAAGGCAAAGGAGTCGCTCCAGACTCTTGTAGAGGCAAGCAAGAACAAGCCAGCCCTCGATGCTGCCATTGATGCCCTGACAGACGAGCAGATTGCGTGGGTTTCTGGCAGGGCCGCTGACCCCCCCTCTAAGGAAGCTGTGTCCTCCATGAAGGAGGTTGGCGAGCGTGTGCCAACAGACCTGCCATCAGCGCGCCTAGCAGCCGCTGAGATGGATGTCCGCGCACTTGAACTGAAGCGCTTGGCTAAGGAACTTGATTATGACCTGAGAGACCCAGGTGATGTCTGGCGTGAAATTGAAGAGCCAAGAAGGTCGTCTAAGGCACAGGCTGCTGTGCTTGAAGCGCAGTACAAGCTAGCAAAAGGTGCGTTCCTTGATGACGAGTTAGCAAAGTGGCTCGACCGTCTATCGAAGGACGACAGGGGCAAGGTGCTGAGGGCTGTTAAGAAGAAGGAGTTCCACACACTTCCAGACGACATAAACGAGAACGCACTTAAGGTAGCGCGGCTTCTCAAAGAGTTCTTTGACGAACAGCTTAAGAGGCTTCAGGAGGCTGGGTTCCTCAAAGACTTCGACAAGAACGAGTTCTTTGCTCGTGTTGATGTCGCTGGGTACATTCCTCACATCCTGAACTGGGCTGCAAAGAAGAAGCTTGATGCAATAAAGGGGCGCTTCCCGTCGTTAAGTAAGCCAGGAAACCTCAAAGAGAGAAAGATTAGCAGGCTACTAACACAGACGAACGACTGGAAACGAAGGGAGGTTGCTGAGGCAATCATCCACCACAAGGCATCTGCTGGTGAGTTTGGCGACCAAGCTGTGAATGCCGGGAGGTCTGGAACCCTCAAGAATTATGTCAACAACTCAGACATGTTCCGCAGGGGACAGTCTGCGTCTGCGTGGGACGAGCTTGTTGAGCAGACCCTGAAAGATGCGGGGCTTGAAGAGGTGTACGACTTCTTCAATATGGACCCAGTGTTAACTGCCACTCAGTATTTGCAGTCAACAGACAAGGCAATAGCCAAGACCATGCTCATAGACAACATCCTAGAGATGTTCCCTATGGGCAGAGAGTTTGCAGAAAGGTTTGATGCTCATCAGGCAGACCTGATAGCTGCTGAGCTTGGGTTTGCGAAGCTGTCTAAGGTGGACTTCCTTGAGTCTGTGATGAGGGTGAGGCTACCGACTGGCCTCAGAAAGTTTGAGTCATACATAAGCACAAGGCTGGCTAATGGAGACCCTGTTGGAGAGATACTTACTGGTCTTCGTGAGCAGGGTGTTGGCATAGACAGGGAGATACCGAAAGAGGTCATACAGGCGTTTAAGAAGAATCAGGTGTATGTGCCAGAGCAGGTTGTTGAATACCTTCGTTGGATGAACTCTGCTGATACGTTTGGAGCGTCCTGGCCTGGACAGGCACTCGATGGTCTGCATGCCTTGGCTAAGGCAATGGTCACAATCGCAGCACACGCACACATAGGCATGAACTGGTCTGGCAATGTCTTCTCCATGTCTCAGCAGATTGGCCTTCGTGCAATCAATTTCATGAACTGGATTGATGCCATGAAAATATCTATGGCTGGTGCTGATGCTGGCAAGTGGGCTGATGACGTGCTTGACCTTGGCGACGAGAGCATGACCTACAGGGAGTGGAACAGGTACACGAACGAGAGGCATGTTGCTGATGTTCATGGAGGTTCTCCCTTTGCTTCAGAGCAGCTAGGCGCAATAGAGGGCTACCAGCAATACGGCAAAAGGACTGGCGCTGGGCTTGTTGGTCAAGTCGCAGGCGCTGGGGTTGGCTACGCGGCTGGTGCCGCTACCGGGATTCCGTTTGCTGGCGCTGCCGGTAGCTTTCTTGGTGCTCAAGTTGGGAGTGCCTTGGGTGAGCTTGGGATAATGGGTTGGAAGGCGTTTAGTAACGAGGCAGTCAGTGAGTTTTTTAACGCAGTAGAGGCGCTGTCTTCGTCCCCTAAGAATACAATCTTATACGGAGGCAAGCGGATAGTTGGTACTGCTGTTGGCGCAACTGTTGGCTCTACACTTGGTCCGCTTGGTACGGCTATGGGTGCCGTTCTTGGCGGCATGAGTTTCCCCTCATACGTCAGGGTCTTGACTGGTCTTAACCAGGGTGTTGAGGCAACCAGTAGATTGACCCTCATGGTTGGCTCAATGAAGAGTGGGCTAAACATGGACGAGGCAGTCAAGTCAGTTAATGCTGCACTTAGGGATTACGGAGACCTGACACCGTTTGAGAGGGATGTGCTTAGAAGGTTCTTCTTCTTCTACACATGGGATGCCGGTAACGTTGCGTTCCAACTCAAGTGGATGGTCAAGAATCCAATGCAACTGCACATTGCAAACAACTTCATGGCTGGGATGTACAAGGGCGCGTTCACTGAGCAGGAGGCTGCGCTACTGCCAGAGCATATGCGCTGGAAGATACTCCTTAGACTGGCTGCTGCTAAGGTCATAACGATACCTGGGCTACCAATAGACGCATTCATTTCAAACATAAGGATGGATGAGAAGTTTAGGCCAGTGGGTCTCCTATCAAGGGTAAGGCCAGACCTAGCCATGCTGTTTGAGTGGTCGTTTGGCGACCAGTACAGCATGCATTACGGCAAGGGCTGGTCTCAGCTAACCAACGCAAGGCATATAAAGAACACGCCTCCGCTGCTTAGGCGAGCCGTTGGGTTGCAATACTCAATGGTTCCTGTCCACGATAGGTACGGAGAAGAGACTGGCCTTATGAAGGAAGAAGTTAGGGCAGAGAGGCCAGAACTGTGGTACTTGATGCAGAGACTTCCTGGATACAGGGTGTTGATGGAATACAACAAGATTGTTACCGACTCGTTTATGTCTCGCGCCTTGGACAGCGGCGACCCAACAGCAGAAGCGAGCGAGATTGAAAGAGCGCTGGCATTTGGTTTTGGCGCACGTCCTTATCACATTGACTTTGATGGTCAGGCAGAGTGGGTTGCAAGTAGACTTACAGAGGCCTTGTTGGATGCCATAAACAGCCAACAGCCATATGCAGTGACTAGGTTTGGAACCTTGAGAGAAGAAGGCTTTGAGGACTATACTAGCGAGGACAGGCGCGAGCGCCATTAACAACACTGCCCCCTAACGAGCGGGGGCTGAAAGCCAGGAGACTCGAATGGCAATTATCTTCCCCGTCTACCAAAGGGTCCGAAACGTGACCCTGGAAGACTACGGTTTCGACTCAGGCGACAACCCAACGGACCTGATTGGTTTGGACCTTGGCTCGGCGGCATCCCCGCTTACCTCTGGCCTGTTGTGGGGTGTGAGTGTAACGCTCCAAGACAACGCAGGACCCGCTGCATCCGACTACTCGATTGAGCTTTTCTCCGAGAACTCAGGCGACCTTGATCGTGGCACAAGCTCTGTGCTGTATTCGGCTACCTTCAGCTTTGCTGCTGTAGAGAGGACAATTTCGGACATGCTCTCGCAGCCAGTCCCTATCTTGGAACAGCCATTCGTTCGGGTTAGACAGACAACGACTGAAACAGATGAGCATGACATTCTTATTAAGTTCTACATCCAAGCTATCGCTAACTAGGGGGCGTTATGAGCGTTCAACGCTCCAATCCTAGAGTAGAGTCGCCCACTAACGCCAACGGTGTCCTTCGGAGCAACCCAAGGCTTTTGTTTGATCCACGAAACATGCAGACCCCACTGCTTGTCTGGGTTCGCTCCGATCTAAGCATCACCATGAACGGCTCGACTGTTTCGGGCTGGGCCGACATGAGCGGCAACGGTCGCGACTTCGCCCAGGCCACAGCCGCAGATCAGCCGGCGCTGACCGGCGCGGGCCTTGGCGGTCGATCCGAGTTGTCATTTGACGGGTCTAGCGACACTTTGGACGGGGCCGATCTATATGCGCTGCTCAGCGACCCTGCCGACTGGACGATCTTGCTGGTGGTCCGGGGTTGGTCGTGGGGCAGGAGTTCATTGCTGCGCTCGGCGCGCGGCGCTCTGGGCGCTCCGGTGGGCGGCGGCAGTTGGTTATATATCGGAGTCACCGACGAGGGTGGCGACGGGCTTGGGTTCGGCTATTACAACAGTGGTCACTTCGTGGGGTCTGGAGACGACTCTCAGGCCGAGGGCGATGCCGCGATTATGGTGGGAGTCTGCGACTCTGGAGACATCACCGCCAGGATCAACGGCGCGGCAGGATCAACGGCGTCAGGCGGGCCGGGTCTGGGCTCGTCAGCCACTACCCTTGAACTCGGCAAGGGAAACGCCAACCTTGAGTTTTGGGACGGGGCGATCTCCGAGGTGTTGATCTTCGATGGCGCGCTGAGCGGCGACGAGACCAGGCAGGTCGAGCAGTACCTTGGCGACCGCTACAACATCAGGATGAACGGATGAAGTGGTTAGTGCTAGAGAGCCTGGGAGCCGCCGAGAGCCGCGCAGACGACCTGTCCGAGGCTATGGGGTATCCGCATCCAATCACCGCTACAGAGCGCGCCTCGCTCCCTATAGAGCACCCCAGCAACGACAAGGGCGCGGTGCCTATAGGCCCGAGCGTCTGGTCCTGGGTTGCTGGTAGTCTTATTGACATGGCTTCTTTGTTGACATCGACTGAGCAGGCTGCTTTGTATGACCGCGCAGAGATGGACTCTGCCGGGTGGTTCCCATCCGCACAGTTGGAATAGTGATGGAACTCTTCATACAGTCTTGGCCTGTCCTTCTCTCTGGCGCATCGCTTGTCGTTGGCGGTTCCCTGTGGGCTGGCAAGATATTCTTCATGCTGCAAGGCATCGAGGCAAAGATCGACTGCATGTCTCAGAACATAGCGACACACGAGCATGACCCAGAGGGTCGTGTGGTTATCCCAGCGAGGTAGTTATGCCTTCCTTCAGCAAGAGCAGCAAGGAGCGCCTTGCTACATGCCATCCAGACCTACAAGAGTTGATGAACGAGGTGATAAAGCACATCGACATCAGCATCTTATGCGGACATCGAAGCGTTGAAGAGCAGGCTGAGTTATATCGACAAGGTAGAAGCAAGCTCGACGGCTCTCCGGGCAAGATGTCCAGACACAATCATAAGCCAAGCTTAGCTGTAGACTTCAGCCCCTACCCCATTGGGTGGGAGAGGGAGAGGTTCATAGCTGCTGCTCATTTCGCCAAGGGAATAGCTTCCCAGATGGGCATTAAGGTACGGCTTGGGTGCGACTGGAACGCAGACCTTTCATTCGACAAGTCTGAGTTCTTCGACGGCCCTCATTTGGAGCTTGTTCATGAGTAAGTTATTCGACTTCTTTAAGTCTGTGCCGCCTGTATGGCGCGGCATCATTGGGGTCATCCTTGCCGTTGCCATCCTGGTTAGCGTTGGTGGGGCTATCGGCATCAGCATCGGGCCTCAGGCAAAGATGTCCCACGAGGATGTGGTTGCTATGGCCGACGACGACGACGACTCTGCTGGTGACGACGATGACAGCGCTAAGTTTGGTCACCTGCCCATGTCTCCAGAGAAATGAGATGCAGTGACAACCCCTGACTATGTAGACCTTCTTGTTCGTGGTGGGGGGATTGCTCTTGCTACCTACGCGATCATCGGACAGGTGGTTAAGCCTGGGCTAAGGATCTTGGCGAAGTATCACTCTCAGCCTATTGGCAAACTGACCAAGGGCCAGGAGGAGTTTTATCGCTGGCTAACCCGCTGTCTCTGTGTTGTTATCGGCGGCTTCATGGGCCTTATGCCCCTCTGGCCTGACTGGTTTGATACCAGTTGGGGGCCGATCATTGGCTGCATCTCTGGCTCCATGTCTCCCGGTATATATCTTGCTGTTAGCAAAGCTCTTCCAGATCGAATCAAGAAGCTCATCTCAGGGGCCTCAGTCTCTGGAGGGACGAAGTGAACGGCTCTCTCATCAGCATGGCTGTCATCTTGGTGGTTCTCTTGGTTGTACTTGGCGTTGCCGCAGTGAAGAACGAGGAACTCAGGACAAAGCTGGTGGGGGTAGCCCTTGGGCTTGTCGGTGCCCTTGCTGCAATCGTTGCGGTTCTGACTGTTAACAGAGAGAAGAAGAGGGCTGGAGAGGTTGCGGCTTCAACTAAGGAAGTAAAGACGGGAAGGGTAGAGGCCAAAGAGGACTCCTTAGAGACTGAGCGGTCTTTAGACATTGAGGTTGCCAAAGAGGAGGACACCCACAAGGAGGCTGTTGGTGAGCAAGAGGACCTTAAAGAGATGAAGAGGGAGCGGCTCAAGGCATGACTCGCTTTGCCCTGGTTATCGCCATGTTGGTAGCCTCTGGCTGCTCTCCTCTACATTACGTTAGGAAGGCACCCATAGAGCCTCCACAGCCTGTTGAGGCACCCAAGCTAACGTACCCCACTCTTGAAGACTTCGACTGTCCCAGGTACACGCTTACACCATCTACCGGCGTATGGAATGAGGATGCATGGGGAGACATCGATGGTGGAGTAGAAGTTGTCTTGCCCAATGACAGGCACCCTGCTGTTGACCGTTATGGGAAGAGCAAGTGTCGCCACATTGTTCTTGCCCCTGGTTGGTGGGTGACAGCGAGGGAAGCGAGAGACAGGTATCCGTTGGTTAGGAAGCAGCTTGTTTTGTGGCAAGATTATTCAGAGAGGGCTGCGGAAAGACATCAGAAAGAGAGCGAAGAAATCGCTAAACTTCTTCAAATGGCTAGGCGTCGTCAGGTAGAAGTTGGCATCATGGGTGCTGCTGTCGGCGGCGGTGCAACTGCCGCCCTGTTTGTGGCGATACTTCTGGGCGCGAAGTAGGAGATAGGTAATGGCATTTACAGTAACCCCACAGACTAGTCCGATAGGCGCAAACCTTGTTGAGTCGTCTTTGACTACCGCACTAGAGACAGTCAGTAGCGGCTCTACAACGTTCTACTACATAGATATAGACAACACGTTCAACGCATCAGATGTTCATCTAAAGATGTTCGACGGAACCAGCGCAGACCTTGAGGGTGTCCCTGAAATGGCGCTCAAGTGCGCTGCATCACGCAGAGAGGTTGCGTCATTCCCAGCGGGCATAACGTTTGCTGTTGGTCTTACAATCGCTATGACAGATGGCGCTGGGTTTGGTGTGACTACCGGACCAACAAATGCAGTGACCGTCAGGATACTTACTTCTCCCGCAGACTAGGCATAAAATGGCACTCATAAATAAGATAAAGGGCGACCTAGAGACCTACGTAGTCGCAAAAGAATCCAGCTTCGGCGGCACTGGTGGCGGCAACAACCTGTTGGGTGGGTCTGGGAAGTGGTACGGGCTGTCTATAGACAACACAAGCGAAGATGCAGAGGCCTGCTTCATAAAGCTGTATGACAACATCGACCCAGTTATTGGTACGACACCACCGGATTGGGTCTTTTTCGCTGCTGCTAATGCCGTAATTCACATCACGTCACAGACAGGCTTTACCGTCACAAATGGCCTTAGCTGGGTAGCACTGACAGACGCAAGCACAGCAGGCACTACAGCACCAGCCCCAACGGTGAGTTCTGTCAGCATTTCTGCACAGTCTGACTAATAACTCTGGAAGGGAGCGACTGATGCCAAAGGTAGGTGGGAAGAGATACCCATACACGCCAAAGGGAATGAAGAGTGCAAAGGCAGCGGCTAAGAGGAGCGGCAAGAAGTTGGTCAAGAAGCGTGTGAGGAAGAAATAGAAAACCCGGCACCATCGTGGGGGAGTGATGCCGGGTCTTCATTTTGGCCTGGAGGTTGGAGGACAGGCCAGATATGGGGAAACTCTACAGCTACTCCCAGAGAATGACAACACGAACATGAGGCGATTCATCGCCCCCTGCTATGTACTTAGTTGCCAACACCTTGTATATGAGCGAGTCGTTCTTGACTATCGCTGCCTTCTCAACTGCATCACAAACAGCCTTTACTATGTTGTCTGTATCTGGCTTGGATGTGTGTGGTTCTCTTGGCATTGGTTTTCTCTTCCATATCAGCCTTTGAGGGCGCGGGAAGACAGCCTCCACAGCGAGCCTGCACGGCTCCTCAAGCGTCGGTAGGTCCCAGGCATCTCTAAGCAGGACGGAGGCTTGAGCCTCCCATACAGCCGTCTTGTGCGGGGTGTACATCTTGACGTACTTCCCGCCATGAACTGATGCTCTGGGTCTGCCCTTAGCTACTGGTGGTCCCGGTATCGTGAACTCCCAGCGAGGCATTACATCAGCCCCTTTGGCAGTTGGCTAAACCTTAATCTTGAGGAAGGTTTTGAGGCCATGCGTACATGCTCTTCAAAGCCACACTCACACGCCCTCATCCACATTGGTGAGAATCTAAGACTGGCTATGTAGTCCTTGTCGGATAGCTCTACCTTCGGGTCAGTCCTAGCTCTGCTAAGAACCCATCCTGAATAGTTGTGCTTATGCTTCATTCCTTCTCCAAATAGATTGGGCGCTGTCACTTTCATGACAGCGCCCAATCAGTGTTTCTCCCTAGAAGGGGATCTCTTCCCCAAAGTCCTTGTCTGGGATCATGTAGTCGTCTTCATCTCCGCTGCCGTTGCTTGACGTGTCCCTGTCTGGGCTACTTAGCAACTCGTTGAAATAGAAGTTCTTGTACTTACCCTTGGTGACTTGTCTAATTCTAAGGGTCTTACCTTTAAGCTCGCCCCCTACGGAACCTGTGTTCCCCATCGTCTCGTTGTACACCTCAGACAACTCAGGCTTTCGGCCAATCAGGAGCACTAGGTCTTGTGCAAGAATCTTCATGCCAACCTTAGTGGCTACTTGAAACTTCTCGATGTAGCTACCAGAGCAAACACCGTCACACACCTCAAGCTTCCAGATGTAGGCAAGCCCTGTACCTGGGATTTCCTTAAAGTTGAGGCCAAGTATTTTAACAATGTACTCGCCATCCCTAAGGTCAGACGCCTCCTTGTTAAAATCACCTGGGTCAATGCGGTCCCATTCGCTGTTCATTTCTTCAAAATCCATCTTCTATTCTCCGTTTGTAAACGATTGCTTGAAAGCCTGATGCAGGCTTGGGAATGACATGTCGATAAGTTCAGGGAGCGGTGCCTTGGTTGGCTTACCGTTCCTGTACTCACTGCCTCGTGAGCCGCACTCGACAATCTCTTTATCCTCTCTTCGTGGCGATGTTCTCACCACTCTCTTCGTGCTGTCATCTGGGTGATGCTCTGCCCTGAAGATGAAGTCCACGTTGCCGTGAATTACCTTGCGAGCAGAGTTAGGCAGGTTCGATGTAATGAACACAGAACCAGTTGTGTTGCCGTCGTTATCAAGCTCTCTTGTCTTTCTTTCATGAGAGACAAACACAACAGCCTTTCCAAATGATCGAAGCTCCGCGATTGCGTTTGTTAGCTTCATCTCAGCGATGTTGTAGCCCTTTGCGTAGCCACCTTCACTAATGTGCTCCCATCCCTGCGTCTTGCAGATGTGGTTGCACAGGAATGACCACAGGTTGTCAATCGTATCGACAACTATGGTCTTGTACTTTGCCGCAGACTTCTCCTTTCCAAGCGCATGCATGAAGTTCTCAAAGTCTGTCCAAGAGTTAATTGGAACATCTGCCGCTCTCATAGCGCTTGTTCCTGGCTCAGTTGCTGCGAACAGCGCTCCAGGCCATTGATTGCAAAAGGTAGATTTACCTATCTTCGGTTGCCCGTATACAAGCCACAGGTAGTCAGACATGCTTGTCTTTGGCTCGTGTGGGTCTGTTGGGATGATTCCCATTATCCTTCCTCCAATTCAGGGTGTGGGTTTCTGAGCACCCTGTATGACTCAGGCCCAACCTGTTCGCTACATAGCGGCAGGAATGAGCATCTTCCAAAGTGTGTGCAATGGCGCGTGTTCCTGACTGGAAGCGCACCGTTCTCTAGCTCTAGTATTCTCTTGTGTATTTCCCAAGCTTCTTGTTTCCATCTACTCATCTGTGACTCTGTTCTGGTCACAATCTCTTCATGGAAGTAGAACTCTGGCCTGTCTTGGTAGTCTTTGTGCAAGCGCTCTGCGTACTCAGAAACAGTTTCATTCTGTCGCTTCTTGATAGACGGCTTACGAGCTACTCTGTATATGGACTTCCTTACTGGCTTGCCTGTCATGATTGTTGCCGCAGCCATGTATGCAGACACCTGAAAGTCAAGCTTAAGCCTGTCTAGGTATGCGCTGTCCAATCGTGCAGTTGTCTTCCACTCCCAGACAACACCTTCTGACAAGCCGTCAAGCTTGCCCCTGAAGACATGCTTATGACTTCTTCTTCCTGTGCTTGGGTTAATGAGAGGCAGAGAAAACTCTACCTCTTGTCTGTCAGGCCAATCGCTCCACATAGACAAGGCACCATCAACCATCGCAACAACTGTTGCGACCTGTAACGCTAGCTTGTCCTTCTCTTGCTGCGTCCAACACGGTCCATGAGAGTCAAGCAAATAGTCCTTTGCTTTCTCTGCATCCTGCATCTCTATTCCAATATGAAATGCTGAGCCAGTTGTTAGGTTGTGGCTAATGTTCATTGGCCTCATGTATGGAGCTACATACTTATGCTCGTACAGTTGAGGGCACGAGTTATAAGACTGTAGGCTGCTCTGTGTTATTACCTTAGACATGTCACTTATTTTTTTTAGGGTGTGCGGCAGATATACCAAGGCGCTTCCTGCGCTTAGCTACTGCCTGTCTTGATATGCCAAGTCTGTTTGCTATCTCTGAGTCAGACACTGTTCCTGCGTCTTCTGGCAACGGCTTGAGTGTCCTCTTACTGGCACCCTTCCTTGCTCCTGACTTAACCTCTACACCCATTAGCTTTAGCTGCCTTGATAGGCTGCTTCTTGGTATGCCAACGATTGTGGCTATCTCTCTAATGGGGAGCATGTGTTCTGTGTATAGCTTCTTGGCTTTGTCTAGCTCTTCGGAGGTGAGGGTGAAGGGGCTTGCGCCCCTCCACCTCTCTAGTTCCTCTGTGTATTCTGTTAGTTCCTCACACCGCTTGTCTTCTTGCACTACCCTTCAAGCTTGTTGAGGGACTCGCTCAGCACAGATTGTGCGAGTGCATTCAGTTCAGACCAGTCGTGACCGCTGCGCCCCTGTCGAGGCATTTTCTTAAGGACAACGCCCTTTTTGCGGTACGACGCAGCGCGCTGATATGCAGCGCCCCTAGTCATTCCAAGCTCTTCAAGAACAGCACTCACGTTTGGGCTTGATTGCCATGTGGTGATGAATTGAACTGCCGATATATCAGTATCGAAAGGGTTGTCTGTTCCGTTAGTTTTGGTTTTGGCGTCTGTTTCGTTAGTTTTGGCTTTAGCCATTTCCTTCTCCTATGCAGATGGTTGTTCTGCGTTGTTGTTGGCGCTGCCGTTATCGACAGTCGCCTCTGTTTGTACACTGCTGTCAGAATTGACCTCTTGTGTACTGCTTATATCCAGGCTTACACCTGAACTCGTCATCTCCTTAAGAAGTGCTTTGAATGAATCAACGCACAACTGAAGGGCTGCAACTATTTTTGAGTTGTTTGTGGCTGGGGTGTCTCGTATGTACTCAACAGCACTGTCAAGGTCTTCAAGGCATGGCAATCCTGCTGCCCTATTGTCGTTAATGTAATTCAACAATCGGTGCTCAGCCTCCCTATAAATCCCAATCTCTGCTGAAATGTCCTCAACATCCTCACCACCGAAGTCGCTGCTGTCCCATTCCTCTTTGAGAGTCAGCGCTGATGAGATTTCTTCAACGTCTGTTGAGTAGTAGCTGTCCAATTCGTTGTATAGGTAGGACGCATCGTTGTAGTGCTCAAGGTCGCTTGCACAATCAACGCTGTTCTCCTCTGCCCACTCTATAAGCCACTTGTACTGATTGTCTGCTTCTTCGTTCCTAATGCTGTCTGTATACGACTCAACGTCACCAAGCCTCCTATCCATGTCTTCCTTGAAGTTTGCCACTACTTGGTTTATGACTTCTAGTTCGTTAATTATGTTGTTTGCGCTGTCTTCAATATCACTCATGATGTGTTTCCTTCTTCATGTTTGTTAGATGAGGCACCTGATACAGCCACCGCTGTGCCTCCCTGTGCGGCTTAATTAAGGGCCAGTTGATGAACGTAGGTCAGCTAGTTCACCAATGACCTGCTGGCTAGGCATTCCCTGGGCGGGTTCTATACAGCCTCTTGGATGTCAATCCTGCCGTTGTTCCTTGCGGCATAGTTGAGACCCTTGTCAACAACCTTGGCAGCAGCAACCTCAATGGCTCTGCGGTCGAAGTCATCACTAATCTTCTGTGCTGCAAGCGTTACCGCATCAGCAATAGAAGCAAGGCTGTGGTTCTGTAGTGTGGTTGGGTCAGTCAGTGCCTTCTTAGTTTCTTCAACAATGTACTTAGTCGCATTGTTGGAGACAGCGGGGAGCCACTGGTCAATGAGTGCGTACATGTCAGCAACCTCTGTCTGTGCTGCCTTGATGTACTTCTGAGCTACCTGTGAAGCAACGACACGAGAAGCACGAACAGCCTCGCTGATGCCGTTCTTGATTCTGTCACTACCCCTAGAAGAGCCACTATGAATCCATCGGTAGTTAACCTTGTCTCCCCATGAGATGTGCATGTTGGTGCATGCACTATCAATCATTCCACCAGTCATGGTTACAGCACAGCGACCCACCTCTGAGTTTCGTACCTCAATCATTGGCATCTTTGTGCGTATGAACTCATGTCCACCGCCGCCAAACATGAAGGTCTCATCAGGGTCAAGCCACATTCTCATGTGAAACCCTGTGTCAGAAATCTTCAAGTAACAGACAGGTAGCCCCTTGGTTTCTTCTGCACCAAGCAAAGCACCAAGAACATCTACATCATCGACGGTTGCATATCGCTGTGAAAGAACAGCACGAACAGAGCGCTCTCCACCGTGCTCAATGGTGCGTACAAACGAGGGGTCTACCTTCTGTGTAGAGAACAGGGTGGCGTTAAGCTCAGCCAACTGCCTACCTGATGGGCCAAACTGAAGCAGCTTCTCAAGGAAGTTAAGCCCCCTTGTTGGAAGAACCTGACCAGCCCACTGATTAGCAGCCCACTTGGTAAGGCTCATGCCCTCGCCAACACCGTGCTCAGTAATGAGGCCAAGGTTGAGGCGACCACGGTCAGTAAGAGTAGGCTTGAATTGGCACAGAGGACGTTCAAGGTCTTTGGGGTCTAGGGCCCTACGAACGTTGTAGACATCTTCTGTAACGTCGTACAGCTTCTTTGTTTCGTTAGAGTGTGGTGTTGGGGTGAATCTGAACAGGTCGTTAATCTGTTTGGTTAGTGTTTGCTGTTGGTTCTGTGTTGGGTCAAGTGTGATTACTTCAGCCATGTTTGTTTATCTTTCCTTCTTCATTGTGTTGCGCCGAACCAACCGCTGATTCGGAGCGACGAGTCTAATCGCTGCGATTGCCGGTGTCAACTCGACCCGGTAAGCGCTTGATTTTGCTCGGTTTTCTGCCGACGACGCTGATGGCATCGCCAATCTCTAAGGGTCTAACAGTCAGTGTCTTTCCCTCTCTGTTCTTCTCCCTTCATTATGTAGTCATACCGGGACAGAACCTGTCCCGGCTTAGTTAATCATTCCTCCAGTCATTTCAGATAGTGCGTCTATAAGAGACTCAAGGTCATCGTAAGAGACATCACCATCACTCTCCTCCAGTTGCCAAAATCTGACACCATCACTCTCTATAACAACAGACAGCGCAGCATCTTCTGGCAACGTACCGTCTTCTATTGACTCCTTAAACCATGACAGCATGTCTGCCTGTGTTCCAAAGTCTATACAGAGCCTGTGTATCCAGGGCTCTTTAGCTAGTTCTGCCATCACGTATCCTCGTCATTGGCTGTTGCTGCATACAGGAGAAGCAACACACCAGATATATTTACAAGCCAACACAGCCCACCTTCGTGTTCAACAGTTGACATAATTATTCCCAGCACAAAAGCGAGCATGTACCGCATGTTCTTAACAACCAATCACTGCTTCACAACGGTAAGCTTTTGCCTGTATGGGAGAGCCTCGTCGTTGCTGTTCATATGCTGCTTAATCCAAACACCTTTTACAGCCATCCACTCGCTCTTGTCTTTTAGCTTATGCCCCTTCACATATATCTTCTTCTTTATGTCGTCAGTGAGGTCCCTCTCTGAGAAGACCCTGAATCCGTTTTTGACGTAGTAGGCGTACTTGCTAACTGGTATTGGCCTTGGTCCCCTGCGAACAAGCAGCCTCTCGTGCGCCATAACATCTGTTCTGTATGACATCGGCTCAGCAATGGTCCCAGGACCATCACCCCCCTCTGACCTCAGTGTTGAACGAAGTATGTATGGGTAGAAGTCTGGCGGTGGTGTTCCCTTTCCAACACCAAGCAGCTTCCTTTCTCTGCGCCAAGTCTTCTTCAGGTTCTTTGTTGCTTTGGATGGAATCCTTATGTCAACAAAGCTTCTTACGTGTTCTATGACATCCCTAACTATCCCAGGTGTTAGGTCTAGGCTTGGGTGCTCCTTGTTGTAGCCAAGCCAATCAAATGATTCTGACTGAACAGTGTTGAACACTGTTGGAATGGTTGGTTCGTTGCTCAGCATGTCTGAGCCAGACATAAACTCAACACACATGCCACAGTCTGAGACGAGAATTGCATGCAGAAGCACACCGCGCATTCTCGCAGCTTCCGAGCCAAGCTTCATGAACAACAGTTCTTGCCTTACCTCGACCGGAGGACCAATCATCAACAGGGTCGAGCCAAACGGAAGCCGCTCTGGAAACGGAACACCACCCATCACTTCGTTTGTGTGTTTTGCTACAGCCTTTGACTCATTGATTAGCTTCTCACTTGGTCTAAACCTACCCCTGTCCCTTACCCAGGGGATGCCGCAGTCTTCGGATAGCTTTACATCAAGGGCGTGGTAAATCCTTCCGTAAACAGAGGCGGGAATGTGTATTAGCTTTGCTCTTTTAATAAGGCTGTTTAGCCTTCTGGAAAACAACCTCTCCCTGGATGGGTTGTTCATCTGTTGACCAAACCTCACAGCGTCAACCATGCTTGGATGGCTTCTGCTTAGGGTTGCTGAGGCGTGTGTTATTTCAAGCATCGCCATGTAAATGCCAAGTGCCCTATCTCTCTCTTCTTCGTTCATGACTGTGCCACCTCGTGTTCGCTGCACACTGTGCATGGCTCACCGTCCTCTTCATCGTCACCATCTTCATCGTTTCTAAGGGTCTGATACCTGTCTGAAACATCATCAAAAAACGCATAGAAGGCGAGCTTGCTAACAAGCTCACCCCAACTCTCTGCCTCAATGGCTTCGCCCATGTGCTCAAAGTAAGCGTCATGGTTGTCTGAGTACTGCATGACCTTTGTTGCTGCGTGTGTGTAGATGACCCAGTAGGAACCATCACACACCTCCCACAGTGCATCTTGCTCATCCTGTCCGTCGTCTACGTTTTCGATAACAGAGCCCGCCGCACAGTCAACGCTGTGCCAGTAGCTTCTGTATGTGTCGCTGTTGTCTACCTCACTCATTTTCCTTCTCCTCTAGTGGTGACATGCTTTCACCTGGATGTGAGCATGTGTTGTTTCCGTCGTTCCATAGGCATCCTGTGTGGTCGTTGATGCACCACCAAGATGAGTCTTCGTTGCTCTCTGGAGCAGGCTCTTCAGGAACCAACCCCATTTTCTGCATGTAAACAGGGTAGATGGTTACTGCTACCTCACTCTCCCTGTTACAGGGAAGGTCGCCTTCTAAGGGGTGGCCCCTCGCCTCTTCGTACTCAGTTCCCTTGGGCTCTCTTTGAAAGTACATCTCCTCATGGTCGAGGACATGTCGAGCCTCTGCCAGTTCCACAGGGTCAATGTCACTAAGGCGCTTGCTCATGCTCCCCTCCATTCCTTTGCTGCCTCGACTAGCGGGCAGTCTGGCTCGCCACTCGTACACTGCGCGCCCTGGTCGAGGATGAGTCCCTCGGTGTCGTAAGCCCATGCAATCGCACCAGCCTCCGTTGTGACGCCTCCATCCTTGAGATACTCGACGATGTCTTTGTCGTCGTAGCACTCGTCTATGTATGTGCATGACCCACGTCCCACACGCTTATCGTTTCTAATTGCTTCCACTAGCTTGCTCATGCTTCCTCCTCTTCGATAAGCATCCCGCTCTCGACGTTTTCTCGGAGGAAGTTTGCTAGGTCGCGCCTAGTGTCATCGCAGGACATGGGCTTGCCTTGAAACTTTCCACAGTAGAGGGCGTCAATTGCAACCAGCACTGCGTTTGCGGCGTAAAAGTTCATAAGAGCGTGTTGGTTCTCACTAAGGCGCTTGCTCATGCTTCCTCCTTCATGTTCTTAATCAGGTCTGCCCTAATGCTGTTGATGTATGGCCTAAGCTCTCCAGTAAGGTATGAGGCTGTTTGCCCTGACCCCCTGCTTGCCATGCTTGCTAGGTATCTGTACGAAAAGGATGCTGCGTGTTGTGGGTTTGAGTTACCCCTTCTTCGCCAAAGCATCGCGTTAACCAACAGGCTTGGAACGTAGTACCGCTCTTCATCAGACATGTGGCTCAGTATGTGGTCTGCTGTAGGAACAACTGAGCCGTCTTCACGCTTGTCAAACATGAGGCAGAACCAACAGTCACCGCTGTCTGGAGCCTCAAGCCCGTTCTCTAGGATGTGGCTCACAAACCCCTTTAGGTACTGGCTAATCATCTTGTCCAACTGTTTGCTAAGGGTCTTATGCTTGTCCATGTCTGGTGGCTCTGAGATTGCCCTGCCAAACCTGTCAACAGCAATCGTGTCGCTGAATGGAACAGAGAACTCGCCGTCGTCGTTTCTCCACCACACAAAGGCAACGTGGTTTTTAGTGCTTACCCTTGCAGGGCTAAACTCAGTCATCTTCTTGCGTGTTGTCAGCGTGTTCCATCCACCAAGGTCCAGCGTGTATGTGCCGTCAGGATGAATCGTTACAACGTCTGTGCTGTGGTATCTGACAGCGTAGTTGTCCCCTACCTTGTGCAGTCGTGTTGCTGCACCTGACAGCGGCTTGCCAGCATCCTTGTTGCGGGCTGTCTCAAACAGGTCTTTCGCTTCTTCGTATCGCATATCTACTCTCCTTCTCCATCAAGTAGTTGTTTAATGTTCACTCTAGGCAGGGAGATAACCCTGCCGTCCTTCATGGTGACAACTGACCCGTACAGGACTGTTAGCTGTGTCACTCCGTTCCTATGCTCCATGTCAAACCGCTCTGCTTCGTCATACCCATACGGCACAAGCCTGAACGAACGTATGTCAGGAGGGTGTATGCCGTACCTCTCCTTGACCATCGCGTACATCTCTAGCTGCTTAACAAGCCTTCGCTGCTCACCCATCTTCTCTTTGAGCCTGTTAATCATGCCTCGTCCCCTTCCTCGTTAATCCAGAACCCAAAGTCAGCGCCATCTCCAGGGTGTGCCCCAAAGTAGAATCCGTCTGGTGCATAGCTGTTCAGCGTGTCGAACAGCCATTCAAGGTCTGTGTCTGACTGGTCACTGGTGTAGTAACCATCCACATATTCAATGCCCCTCTCTATCCATCCCAGCTTGCTTTCCATTTCCCCAACTACACGAACACGCTCAGGGTGGTCTGCCCCAGGTTCAAGTGTGCTTTCTTCAACGATGTCAGACAGCACACTAACGAACCTGGGTATCAGGTCCCGCCTTCTGTGTGTTCCCTCTGAAATCGTGCCCTTCCACCAACCGTTAATCATTGGTGCCACTGCAAGTATGTCTCTATCTGTCATGTCTGCTCCTTTCTAAGGGTCTGAAAGTTATGCGTACCAAAGCTGCTGTTCATCCTCTGAGCACCAAGGAACAGAGGTCCAGCCGTCTAGGTAAACCTCAAACCCACCATTGGTTGTTGAACTGTTCTGTATTGCCTTGTCGGTGATTGCCTCAACAAGCGTGTCGTGCTCCATCTCTGCTGCGCGTTCATGCAACATGTCGTAGCCAGCGTTGCCTGTTTCCTCATCCCATCGCTGGTCTGCATACCTGTCTGCAAGCCATGATTTAGGGAAGTCTGTTTCCCTTGCTGCCTTGTCTACAGATGGTGCTACCCAACTGTGCATGTGTCTCTGTAATTCCCAAGCCATCTCTAAGCTCCCTTCTTCTTGTTAAATCTCTCTACTAACTCATAGTGCAGCAGGAACAGCATGGCCTTGCGTGTTTCGTAACAGGCATCTGTCTGTGCTGTATTTATTGCATGAGCTATCTTCGCTATCTCGTTCCTTATTTCCTTGGCTGTAAGCGCAGCTATGCGTTGCTTAACAGAGCTAAGCGGACTTACCTTTGTCATGGTGTGTTCCCCTACGTGTGGATTGACCAGAATCGGGGGGTGCCGATGTGTACTGAGTACACTTCACCAGCAGCAGGACCACGGTAGAGCATGGCCCCGTTGTGGCTGAACTTGTAGTTCCATGTGTTGTATTCCTTTATCCAAGGAACCCACTTTGATATACATGGAGCGCCACCTGCTGACATGTAGCTGAACAGGGTGTGCTCGTTCAGATTTGCGTCTTCCTCTTCTGCAACCTTTGTTGCCCTGTACCAGCAGAGTGAGAAGCCAAGGAATGTAAGGTCGTGAGACATGCCAACCCTGTAGTTAGGCACCCTGCCATCAATGTGTTCATCGTCGCCAACAGTGCCTCCGTAGCTCTCTAAATATCTTAGGTTGTTCATCAGGTCATGAGCAGCCTCTTTGGCAAAGCCCTCATCTGACATTGACATGCCTCTTATGAATGCAGCAGCTTGTGCAAGGCATACCTCGCCAGCCTTCTCAAGAATCAGCCCGCTGGTAAACATGCTCTGCATGTCATGACCCTGGGACATGCACATAATTGTCTCTAGGTCAGCCTGCTCTTGGGTCTTTCTCTTCCTGTTAAGAGTCTCTGTTGTCTTTGCTGTACTCATTTTCCTTCTCCGTTCATACAGTGTTTGCAGCCATTAGCAGGGCAGCTAGCCCTGTTTGGGTGTAGCGGGCAGCACTCAAAATCGCTGTCCTTTACATACTCAGAAAGCATCCCCATAGCCTTGCCATAGGGTGCGAAAACATGTGGGTTCAACAGCCTTTCGACTATCTGTTCCCTCTCTTTGTCTGTTAGTGGTCCTGTTCCACGGCAATTACATGAAGCGTGGCTAAGGGATGGTGCTTGTATTGCAGAAGCCATTGGAGTCATGCCTACACCCTCCCTCTGTAGGTGATGACTACATCTTCACCCTGTATTTCTACATTCACACCTTCACCATCTTTTCCCTTAGCTACTTCAAGCAAGACCCATGATGGAAGGTCTGGAAACAGGTAGGCCATGAGGAACATGCGAGCACCCCATGTCCTTGCCTCCTTGTTAACTGTTGAGCCTCTAGCTGCCATGCTCCACTTATAAACACCAGGGGTGTGAATCATTGGCGCACTGCCTGCTACATAGGTCCCTGTGCTTTCTGTCTTTCCTTCTTCTGACATGTTCTCGCTCCTAGTTGTAAACACGACGGATAAGTTTCCACTTACCACCGTTGATTGATTCCCAAACAGACCCCTGCCACAGGTTTATTCCCATAGCCTGAATCCTGCTGTCTGTATGAATTGCCCTGAAACGCTGCCCGTTTCTAAGGACGCCTGTTACCTTGTACTGCGTTGGCTTTATTCCTTCTTTAAGCCTTTCGCTGTCTGCCCTTACCCTCTCAACATGCTCTGCTTGTGAAGCAGACAGCATCCCAAAGGTTTTTTGGTATTCCTCTACATGACGGGGCTCAAGTGGCTCCCTGATTACCCATTCAAGCAAGCCAACAAACCTGAACTCTGCATCAGTTAACAGCTTGAGGTCTTCCTCTGTTCGTATGGCGTCTATCAAACAGTGCTGGCACTCTGTGTCTCTCTCGACCAGACACCAGACGCACCTATAGTCATCCGACATCCTTTTTCCCTCCTTGTTGGTCTGTTAGCTGCTCTCTAATGGCCTGTAGGTTTGCTTCAAACATGCTGTTGAACTTGCCAATAGCGTCGGCATAAACAACACGAGGGCCGCCTCTATCCGCTGTGTTAAGGCGAACGAGACGACCCTTGTTGCTGTACTTTGGGTTGTAGATACGACGAGCCATGTCAAACACCCAGTTCGATGCTGTCGCCACTTCGATGACGGATTGTTATACGTCTGTCCCAAGGGCTGTATGCCCCATTACCAAGGACAGTGAAGACAGTGTGTTTGCCGTAGCAGAGCTTCTCCCTTGCAACAGGTTGCTGGGGCTCGAAGTCTACGAATATGTAGGCAACAGTTTTAATACCAGCCTTTATGTCTGCACTGACATGTTCACAGGCAAAGTCTGTGGTGAAGTTTATGTCACCAACTGCTGTGTGCTCTAACAGACCCTCCCTGTAGACTGCTGCTCCGTATACCAGCCTCGCTGTTCCTGCTGTGTCGGGCTTGCCCAACATGGTGTTTATCTCTTTAAGTAACATGGCTCTATCCCTTTCCTTCTTCGTTGTGCTGCGGCGGAATCGTCGCTGCTCCACAATTGTCGCCCCAACAGGCCGAGAATGTCAACCCGAATCGAAAAGCCGAGCAATTCCGGCAGCTTACCGGCTTGACCAACCGATAACTAAGGGTCGGCACAATCCTTGCAACCTGTATAGTATGTATGCGTAACTGTTTGTATTTCTAAGGGTTTCATACACTACAGTTTCAACAGAAGTCTAAGGGTCTTATATGTTGTGTTGATACATACTGTGTATTGGTGTTGGTCTGTATTATTCATGTAATAAACCAATACATACAAACAACATGCGCGTGTTCATAACATGCAACCCTGTTATGTATTGGTCTGTTGTGTTGGCGCGGACGTAGTGTCAGGACAGCGCGAAAAATGCAGGCCTGTTGTCTGTTCAGGGTATAAGGGACTGACAGCCCAGGCTTACCAGGACAGTAGCAGGACAGGGCAACAGGGGAGCCCGTCAACAGGGCATAGCTCTGCCATAGTGCGACCCCAGCAGGGCAGCACAGCAGGGCAGGACAACAGGACAGGGGACAGCACAACAGGACAGCGGCAGGGAGCGCGCCACCTGGACAGCGGCAGGGGGCTGTCAGGCTGTCAGGGCCAGCCCAGGACAGGGCCAGCCATGTCAGGGCATAGAGCGGGCACAAAAAAAGCCCCCTGGACGAATCCAGGGGGCTTCTAGTGGCTGTTCAGCCTGTACAGGTTATCGCAGAGCTTGAGCCCTTGCCAGGGTAGCCTCCCGCTCTGCCCTCAGGGTAGCAGCGACGATGGCAGCAATACGCTGCTCAAGGTCCCCAGGGATAGCAGCGGGAACAGCCTGAACAGGGACAGCAGCAGCAACAGGGGCCAGCTTAGCTATACGTTGTGACAGGTCCGACAGGACACTGCTACGGGCCTTGCCGGATTCCTCAGCGGTATACAAGGCCTGCAATTCTGCCAGGTTAGTGATGGCGCCGATAGCAGCCCTGAACTGTGCAACATTCCCTTGCAGGATGTTGGCAGGCTGCTGAACAGGAGCCTGAACAGGAGCCTGAACAGGAACAGGAACAGCCTGAACAGGGACAGCCTGAACAGGGGCAGCAACAGGGCCAGGAGCCCCTACTTGCTGTCCGAACTGTCCAGTTTGAACAGGGGACGCCTTCTGTTGTGGCATGGCAGGAAGCACAGTTGCATCAATGCCCTGCTGCATAGCGTAAGCCAACAGGTTGTCTTGTGCCTGTCGAACAAGGCCCAGCATGCCGGTAGAGATACCGCACTTCTTCCAACCGTTGCTTCCCCAGGTTTGCTTTGTAAGTGTGCCATGGAAGCACACTCCAGTGCTGTCTGCTCTGCTCAGTGTCTGCCTGTATTCACGTCCCTGGAACGTGAAGTCAGTGAAGCCAATAGAGGTAAAGCCTTTGTTTGTTTTGGTTGCCATTGTCTTGTTTCCTTCTTCAATAGGTTGTCAACCCCCGACGGAAGTGCCAGGGAGCCCCAGGGTAGCAGCGTGGCAAACCATGTCAACCCGCATCAGTCCGATGGATAGCAGTGCAGCGAATACGGACAGCATGTCAACCGATAAAAACAACCCAACAGGGCTGGCATGTTGTGTTGGTCTGTAACAGCTATTTGGCATATGTTGGTTGTGTTGTGTTCGTGCAAACATGCAAGGCCTTACAGCGTCACACTTCTACCCTGTAGGACAGGGCATAGACTGAGCACAACAGGGAGCGCGCTGTGTTGGAAACATGCCTGCATTACATAGGACAGGGTACGCTGTTCGTGCTACTGCTCTGCAATTTTACATAATATGGATTATCGGACGTAGCAGTAAATACAGGCACTTAGGGGGCCGTCTGTGTTGGTTGTGCTGTGTTGGATGGTGTTAGGGTTGTAAGACAGGGTGCCTGTAGTGGCTGTGCACAGCACTCTCAATCAGTCCGACCCACCCCCCCGGGGGGTCAAATAGGTTATATATTCTTTACCCTACATACACGCGCCCGAGACGCTGTGTGATTATAGCAAGGCATGGACTCTTAGCTCAGTTGGTTAGAGCACCCGGCTCATAACCGGGCGGTCCTGGGTTCAAGTCCCAGAGAGTCCACCATTGACGTGGGGTTGGTGTCCGCGTAGTATCTGCTGAGTCGGCTCTTGAGCCGTCTTTCCTTCTTCGGATTAAGGTCCGGTGGTTTCGGCTACCGGGCCTTAATTCTTTTTGGGGCCATTACAGGGGCTTACAGGGTTCCTGTAGAGAGCGCTTGACCGAGAGTGCTGGCTGGGCGTACTTTGGGTGTCTGCCCATTCTGGGGCGGAAGGAAAGACGATAGAGCCAAGGTCACATGCCTTGGATAACTAGCAGTTCACCTGCATGGACAGGTGCGTTTGGAGTACGAGTTGTGGCGAGACCTTGGATAAGACTTGACAGCGGATTTTACTTAGACAGAAGACTTAGAGCAGCAGGTTCTAGTGCGAGGCTTATCTGGCCTCATGTGTTGTGTTTGATGAGACAGCACTCAGGGATGTTGTCTGATGGAGACTTAGACCCTGAAGCGCTAGCCGATGTGATTGGGTCAGATGCTAATACATGGAGAGATGGCATAGATGGGCTAAAGAAAGCTGAGCTATTAGTATTTGAGACACAGGAAAGACATAGAGGTAGAGGCATATACCAGGAGGTTAGCGGATGGGTCACTCCGAATTGGAATGAGTACCAACCTGACCACAGAGCTAGGTCAGATAGACGTAGTAAATCGGTCCCAGGGACCGATGATGTTGGTGATACTTTATTGGTCCCAGGGAACAATAACAATGTCAAGAGTCACACCAAAGTGTGTCAAGAATCTGAAAACGATTCTTCTGTAACCCGCATAAACACTGAAAAAGAAACGGTCCCTGGGACTGCCCAACGGTCCCAGGGACTGCCTAACGGTGTTGGTCAACCCGTATACGTATATGTAGATAGTAATACTTCTAGTAGTAGTACAGAGAAGTTAAACGGTCCCAGGGACCAATACCACCCTGATGCGGTCGTTCTCGATGAGTGTTGGCAGAAGCTCAGTGGTGCTAGACCCAGAGAAGGAACAGAGGCAGAGAGGAAGAGAATGAAGCGTTGGGAACGATACTTGAAAGAGTATAGCCCCTCTGAGCTTAAGTCCCTCGTCACAAGCCTATCGCTAAGCCCTTGGTGGCGCGGCAAGAATGGCGATGGTACAGATGTCTTTCGTTTGGGACCATCAAAGTTCCTCAATAAGCCAGAGAACGTAGAGGCCTTAATCATGAGGGCTCAACTGGCGAAGAAGCCTAAGCTCATAGAGAGCCCCTACCCAGACCAATACACAGACGAGATATGGACTGGGATGACAGAAGAAGAGAGAAGTGAATATAGCGACATAGCGTCAACTGGCACCTAGCCAA
>Ga0208011_1000059_pt1 | contig 53404 bp, 74 predicted proteins | sample 7_EtaG_FD_184080 | JGI IMG/M metagenome (GOLD analysis project Ga0208011, IMG submission 184080) | Marine viral communities from the Subarctic Pacific Ocean - 7_ETSP_OMZ_AT15161 metaG (SPAdes) (version 2) | ecosystem: Environmental > Aquatic > Marine > Oceanic | place: Pacific Ocean | collected...
GATATAATAAATGCGAGGAGTGAGTACAAACACGGTTAAGCCAACAATAACTCGTAAAAACATACACGTTGGTGGGTCGAGTCTGGAGCCCTCAGAGAATTCCAGCAAGAGATGGCGAGATTGTCTACGGACTGACCAGCGCCTTATTAGCTTGCCTTGTAGCAAAGACAAGAGTGGTAAGACACTTTACGCTTAATCCCTGTGGCGCGGGGGACATCTCTAACTAACTTTAAGACATTATGGAAAAGGAAACAACCTCTTCTGCTATTCCGAAGAAGATTGTAGTTGAATGTGATAAAAAAGACATTATCATTTAAATAGGATGCAATACATTACGCGTAAAGGGTCGTTTGATTCAGGTCATCGAGTGATGAATGAATGTATGAAGTGTTTTAATCTTCATGGTCATACATATCTATATGAATTAGTGTTTAGCTTTGATACAATGGAGGATATTGGATATGCTATTGACTTCAAAGAGATCAAGAGAGTCGGATGTCAATGGATCGATGATATGTTAGATCATGGCTTTATTGCTAATCCAGAAGATACTGTTTATCTTAGTTCTGCGATGATAGGGGGTAGTAAGATTTGGAAGATGTCTCTTAACGGAGAAGGAAAATATTGCAATCCATCTGTAGAGAATATTGCACGGGAGATTGTATTAGCGATGGAGATCTTATTCTCGCAATATAAAGCACTTGATATAGATCATATTGTTCTCCACGAGACGCCTAATTGCTCTACTAAATGTTATGGAGGCGAAATGGGCGACTTCAGTATACCTAGTGCTGAGAGGGAGAACTTCTGCAAAGCGAGAGAGAAAGAGATCCGTGCATATGCAAAAGAGAAAGGTATCGTAGAATATGACGATAGGTTAATATGAAAGCTATGAAAGAAGAAGATAAGCCATGTCCTGCTTGTGAGAGTCAGGAAGAAATAGAATTCCTCTACATGGGGATGGGATATTGTAACGACCACATGGTATGTATGTCGGTTGGATACAATTTAGATTACGCTGTCAAAAAAGCTATGCAATTTGAGATAGCATCAGGCGGCAAGGCTAAGTTTGAGTCTGTCAATGAAGTAAGGATAGGAGATACAGAGAAGTTCGGTTCGTGGTCAAGAGAGGCAGTGAGAGGATACATTAAGAGCTTCTTACTCAATGAGTATCTTGACTAGTAAGTGTCGTGAAATAAAAAGCGTCGCGAAATAAAAAGGAACTCTGATATAATTATACTTAGGAAAGGACGTCCACATGAAGAGGCGAAGGTCGCAGGTGCAACTCCTGCCGGTAACCAAAGGGTTGCCGAGGCGAGACAGAACACGTAACCCTTTCTTAGTTCAAGAGCCGGTGGTCGACCCGGAAGGAGAACGACGAGACTAGTCTCCAGCAGGGGACTAGTCTCACACCGAAAACTCCACGGTAACAATGGGGGACTAAAACATAAGAAAGGACCTGAGCACGTACCTTACAAAATAAACTGCTCATTTACTATTATGATCATTCTACTATTATTCTACTATTTGCAATTATACTAATTCTCTTATGGGAAAAGTATCCGAATGGATTGCCTTAAAGGAACTCAGCTATAATAAGAGCATGAAACGGAGAAAGCCGAAACTTCCCAAAAACTCACTCGAGGCGCGTAACATGGTGCGTCACACGATGCCCTTACCGACTGTGAGATTTAGGGACAAGAAGAAAGCAGCGCGTAAGAGCGCTTGCCGCGAGCGGTAAGGAACTCTGATATAATAATAGTATGGATGGACCAACGAAAGAAGAGCGCCTAGCTCACGATACGATGCAACGCGAAGAGATCCACAAGATCAGGATGCGCAACAGCCGCGCCTGGAATGAGATGAAGGACTACAAAGCGCCAACGTTGGATGATCTGGAAAAAATGGCTGCGGAGAAGTATCCCGAGCACGACGATCTCATCGAAAAGATGATGGATCTAGTCTCTGGGAACATCGAAAATAGCCGCGAATGTCAGCACGGGAGAGAGATTCTTGACGATGTCATAGCTGATCTTAAGCAATACCGTGATACTCTCGCGACTCCTGAACAATATCTCGAGAAAGGATTGCTGTAAGGAACTCAGCTATAATAATAGTATGCAAGGAGATACATTTGACCGCCACGGAGGAGCGTACGATAGAGGATCAGCAGATTTCTACTATGGCCGCCCTCGAAAGCCTCACTATTACATAGGAGGATCATACAAATCACCTCGAGTAGATGAGCGGAATATGACTGAAGATGAAGTCGACGATTACAATCGCGGATATGACGATGCACAGCTCGACGGAGATCGAAAAGATTACCGGTAAGGAACCAGCTTATAATAATAGTATGACAAGTTATACGATAGAGAGAAGGTCACCTCTCACAGGAAAATTGAACTCCATGGAGATTACCATGAACCCGCAAGATTATATTGCGTTTGAGAGAGGAAAGAACATCCAAGATGCTCTTCCATATCTCACTACTGATGAACGTGAGTTTATTAAGACAGGGATCTATCAGGGAGAGTGGGAGGACATTTACCCAGCGCCAACTAGCTAGATGAAATCAACACTCGCGACGTCAATCAAGTACGGAAACTACAAACGTCTGCAACCAAGAGCAGCGCTGGTTTTCAAATGGATTAAGTTTTACTGGGACGATTTTAAAGAATACTTTGACTTTGATGATGATGTAGAATTTCACGTCCGTCCCGTTCGAGGAAATACTTACGGCTGGTACAGAAATAAGAAAAAGAAAGTCGAGATTGATCCTCGTTATGGTCCAAAGAAAGTCCTAGACACAATTGCTCATGAACTCGTTCATGCTGAACAGTATAAGCAAGGTAGGCTTGAATGGGATTGCAAAAAACTTATGAGCGTCTGGAATGGAGTCCACCATAAGCGCGGATCCACTCACAAGCAGTACCTCAATCTCCCATGGGAGATCGAAGCGCGTGAGAGAGCTGCTCAGTTTGTCGAAGATATGAGAGGTAAATATTACAACAAAACCTGGTAAGGAACCAGCTTATAATAATAGTATGACAATCAAAGAGCTGAAAGCAGAAATCAAGTGGCTGGAGAGGCAGCAACTCGTTGGACCATCCACTCCAGTTATCATTGGAAAGCACGGAACGTCAGGAGTTATTGACGGTCCAGAGGTCCAGAAAGAAGTTACTACCACAGATATTCAGGTGATTCCTGGAGGAAGTGCAATCGCATTCACCCTAGTACATAAGTAAGATGGAGAAACCAACAGTTAAATTGACAGAAAATGATGGTAACGCGTTTGCCGTTATGGGACAAGTGCAGAGAGCACTTAAGAAAGCAGGATATCCTAAAGAGGAAGTAGAGAAATACTTGGAGGAATCCATGACCGGAGATTATAATCATCTCCTACAGGTTGCGATGAAGTGGGTAAACGTACGATAGATTATGAGTTATATTATAGAGCGAGGGGGACACCTTCATTGGCAACGATTTCTTAGCAACCCTAACCGTTCAGGTTGGCCAGACGATAGCGACTTTTCAACGTTTAAGAGAGCACACGAATTTCAGAATAGAGGAGAAGCGGAGAAGTGGGTCAAAGACAATAAAGGAGAAGGCCAATTCACCATTCATTCCACAGGTCAACTTAGCGTAAAGGAACTATAGAGATGGGAGCAATCATAGCAGACCGGCTTAAGAAGATCGTTGATGCGCACGTACTGAAATTTGATAAAGATGTGCGAGAGGCGATTGATGCGGACATTAAGAGATTTAAAGGCGACGTTGGGGCTGCTTGCAAGCATTATGGAGTCAGTGATAAAGCCAACTTGATTGATTTTCATATGTTCTTTGCTGGTGAGGCGCTAGTGATAGAGCTGGAGAAGCTCTGCGATCTCTAAATGGAACTCTAATATAATAATAGTATGCCATCAGACGTTAACATTTACTTCGGAGCGTTTTGCGACGAAGACATCAACAAGCGAGTATTTCATTACATCGACAACGTACATCGTTGGGATCGTGATATCTTAGAAAGAGCATTTGAGTTGTTCAACGCACCACTAGAGTATCTAGAAGACGACGGTTTCATTATCGCGTCAAGATATCGCGGTGAGAAGCTTAGATCACTTTCAGTAGGCGACGTCGTAGAAATCGATAAGATCAAATACCTGTGCGAGGGCGTAGGTTGGCGTAAACTGAAGAAGGGAGAATTGGACAACAGTACTCCCGGATCTCATCATAGGGCATGCCCACACGTAGGAAAAAGCTAAAGACGATGAACATCGACCCAAAAACAATCAAGAGGAAAGAATTCAAACCAGAAGAGCTCAAGAGAGACAACTGGACAAACGAAGAGGTCCTGCATCTCCTCAAAGATATGGAGTACATGTACAGCCCCGACGGGGAGGAGAAGGAAATCCATTCATGTTACACAGACGCCATTAACGAGGTCCGAGACATATTCGAATCGTTCCAAGCGCCAGAGGATTCATACTGCGGACCGATGGCTTACGACAAAAAGTCCGGATTCACAGTTTACATCGGACCGCCACTGCCAGTTTGTTAAGGAACTCTGCTATAATTATAGTATGCCAAAGAATGATAAGAAGGCCTCCGGAGAGGAGATCCTGCGAGACATCTGGGGAGCTCCTGAGGGAGAGACGAAGACCTGCTGCCTTTGCGGGACGAAATTCACTGAATGGGGCAACAACCCCGAGCCTATCAAGGCGTTTGAAGAGGGGAAGTGCTGCGATTGGTGCAACGATATGTATGTCATCCCAGCGCGCATGAGAAGTCTTTTCGAATAGGAACTCAGATATAATAAAGATATGCCAGATACAGAATACATCGTAGAGATTTACAGCACAGGTTTTCAAGAGATGGGCAAAGTCGGACCAGTCGGTTACGTAGAAGCTCATAAAATTCATAAGAGCATTACAGGGAGCGGACTTCTAGCAACAATCACAGAGAAACAAGTGATTGATCACTACAAGGCTCTTGGGGAGTATTATAATAAAAAGCGCAACGGATGAAAGAGATTCTATCAATCGGAGCATTATGCTGCTTAGTCGCTTCACTAGGAGCAGTAGCACTCAACATGGAGAAGGAGGTTGTTGTAGAGCGTCCTGTTGTCTCAGAGAGAAGCAAGGTGATTACTGTCACGGTGACACTCACCAAATATCAATTAGAGAAGATGCTGGGCATGTTGGAGGAGGAGAATGGCTACGGAGGTCCAGCAGAACCTCAAGATCAATTTACATTCACCTCAATCGCAAGAGAGTCAGAAGAAGAGTACAACATTTCGTCGACACACCTCGCGAGAAAACCACATTAGGAACGACTATATAATAAAGACATGACAGTAAAGCGTTTAATTTCACTCTTGGAGAAGCTCGACTCGGCGACTCCGGTTCACATCGACCTTAATGCACCTTTATCCCGCGGAGCGGAAAAGAGCTCTGTTAGTATTGAAGCTATTGTCCAGGAGGACACTACAGTTAACCCGGGTACTAATAGTGAGCGGAAGCAATCCCGCATTATTCTCACAACCAACCCTTCATAATGGATAAGAACCAACAAATCAAGTTTGCCAAGCGCAAGCATCTCAAGCAGCTTAAGCGCAACGCTAAGAATAAACACTTACGTCTTCAGCGCATGCGAATTAAAGTCGAACTTCGAAAGATTCGTAAATTTAACCTAGATGCATGATGAGGAAGAACCTTCATAAGATCTTAATAGCAGCCGCTGACGAGGAGATTAATCTACACTCTAAAACAGCTCGAAACGAAATTATCGACGAAATTATCAAGCTCGTTGAAGAGTATGACAAAGAAGAAGACTACTGGACTACCCAGCCCTTTAAGAAGGGAGTCGACTACAGCAAGATGGCCTGTCCGGATGATATGATTATTGACGATGAGGGTTGTATCTGGAGAATGACCCACCCTCATCCTGATTAAGGAACCAGCTTATAATAAGAGTATGCCAAGATTAAGTAGAGAATCACGATTCGCAGCAGGGCCACTCCCGGCGGATACAGATGAGAAGGTCCTCGAAGTCGACAATGGAATTGTCGTAAAGAAGGAGGTCGAAGGGACCGTTTACCTGCGCAAGAGTTGCGCTAGGTTCGGTACTAAGTTCTGGGAAGCAGAGGGAACTCCTTTCTACACTTCGATTTCATCTGAAACCTACTGGTGCAGCTAAGATGAGAGAAGAAGAATTAGAACAGCTTAAGCTAGATCTCATCGAGATAGTCAATCCTATCGGAGAAGTCCTCGAGGAGGTTGAAGCTAAGTTCGAAGAGGCTAAACAAAAACTAAAGATCAACTCCGGCGGACGGTCAGTTTGGCGGAGGAGCACTTACGACCATGGCACAGAGCTAGGGAGCACTAAGGACTTCGACGTACCTCTTTAAGGAACTCTAATATAATAATAGTATGAACGTGAGACATTGGACATTTGATGACTACTTGGGCTACCAGTTAAAGATGCTAGCCTTCATCCAGAAAGGAGAATTCACCATTACAGATGTTAAGGGCTACCTTAAGGATACTGAATACCTCCGGAAGCTTTATCATAAACAATTCAAGGGTGCTACGTGGGATTGGGATGACTGGACAGATCGGATGAACAGACATATCTATCGTGTGGTAAAAAACCTCGGAGGGGCACGGCGCAAAAATTTGAAAACACGTCGTTGGGTCTACTCACTCAGCCCTAGTCTCTGCCATCGAGACCTTCAAACCAACGTGCGGAGGAGATTCAACGCAGCTTAACATGAAGTACAAGCAACACATCGTAGATTACGCCATCGACAACAAAGTGTCCTTGGAGGAGGCCTACGCACACTTCATTGTTAAAGGGAGAGAAGAGAAGGAGGAGAAGTTTAAAGAGGAGTATCAAGATAAAGCAGAAGACCTCGAAGATCCAGAACGCTACAATGATCTCTACGGCGATCAACCAAACATCGATGAAGCTGCATCATTGTTACCAGGAGAAGAAGACTCATGGGCGAAGTATAAAGCAATCAAGAAGGATCTAGAACGTCTCTATGAGGAGTATTCAAACGAAATCACACAAGAGGAGATGGACTGGGTAGAGAGGGAACTTAAAGAAGTCGATAAGATGTACAACAATGAATGATCGATCATTCACAACCCAGCGAATAAATCTATTATTATGAAAAAGCGTAAAGGTATAATCGAAGAACTTAGAGCATCCACTAGCCTTAAACAAGTGGGAACTCTAGAGGAAAAGCTTAAAGGATATGACTACGCATCCGATAAGACAATTAGAAAATTCGTACGTCTCAGACAGCGTAAAATAAAATCATTTAAGAACAAGTAGATGTCTGATAGTCTAACAGTCGAAGACATCGAAGAAGCCGTAAAGGTATGGGCACCTAAGTTCAATCTAATCAGAGAACTATGGCCTGGCGCATCGATTGAGGAGAGTCTTAACCTATTAAGCGTAATAGAGGAGAAGGCAGAAGAGATTAAAGAAGAAGATAAGAGTCCTATGGGGTTTGTATCGGAAAAGAAGAAGAAGTGAGTGCTATCTGGTTAGATGATATTCTCTTTACACATTGGATATGGCCAGGACAATTTGATGGAGATGAGTTTGATCAGCTAGCCAAAGATGCAGTATGCTACGAGTCACCGCATCATCTAATGAGGATAGAAGACTCGATACATTATAAAGCTTTAATATCAGATGATTACACAACATATAACAGATTTTGCGAAACAGCTGCGGAAGGAGAGGATCATTCAGAAGAGAAGTTTAAAGAACTTAAAAGGAACTTTGATGTTGAACTGCTTCAAACACACAGAATGGGATTGAACTGGCATGAAAGAACTAACAAATACGTCGTTGCAGGAGGGCGCCACCGCCTTTCAATACTAAAACTCTATACTGATTGGGCACCAAGAAGCGTCTTTATTATGTGTGAAGGGTATCTGCCACGATGAGATGGATAAAACATAGGATAATCTGAAAAAACAATTGATCTTCCCCAATTGGGGGAGTCTGCACCAAAGACCTGGGCATGTCTTAAACTGCCCAAACCCTTATAAAACAAAGGAGTTCCTTATAGACAAACCAGATCCGCCGTAGAGGGAGAGGTTGAAAATACAACAATACAAGTTAAATACAAGAAACAAAGGAGAAATGGAGCGAGAAATATTATTAGAAGACGGAATCGGCGGAGAACACAAGGTCAAATACCTAGATGAAAATAGAGTAATAGTGCAAACAGTGACAAGATATGTAGTACCTGCACACGAAGATCACATCACTTACTCAATGCCAGCTAAGGTGAAGCTATATGACATCGACAGTTGGCCATTCACTGAAGAGCTTAAGTTACAGATCAAGTCCTTCCACGCACAATTTACTGCCGCAAAATAATAAGTGCCGCGAAACTATTCCCCCCTATTAATCGAGTAGTAGAGTTATCTTATCATAGATAAGGAACTATAATACAATATACATGATGACAGTGACACTCAGATACACTGAAGCACTAGGCCGTCTCTGTAAACACTTCGCTGAGTTAATCGAGGAGGAGCACCACATCACCTTTGCCAACGTCTACTGGCTGCAGACCTTCTCTGGCTTCCGTCAGACAGATGCCGGCGACGCCTGGCCCAGCACTGGAGCGACCGGTCGTATCGATACTCTCTTCAGAAGCTCAGGTTTGGCGGCGGTGTTGCTAGGCGAAGAGCATCTAGAGGACCTCAAAAAGGGGCGCATCAAGCGAGTCCGATTAGTCGATCAGATCTATCCGAAGAAGGAGATCGTATTGCGGGACGTACGCAAGTGGCACTACTAGTATTGATTCAGTCAATGGAGAATTCTCCAATCATTGACATGTCGATTTGTCCCGGTTTTTTCGACATGTCCGCGCCATAGGTCGATTCGATCGACATGTCCATCAATAGGAACTCTATTATAATAATAGAGATGAGCAAGACATTTAAGATTGGCGATTGGGTTTATGATGGGGATGATTACGCGTCGATTGTTGCGATTGACGAGAGCGATCCGGATATCACTTACGTCGATCTGTTTGATGGTAAGAATCACTGGACGGCTGAAATCGAACAGATCATGCCAGACCGGCGCCCGATCGGATATTGCGATCGCGCTTAAGGAACTCTGCTATAATAATAGCACAAAGTAGTTGAACGGACATTCAAACGACATTATATTATCACATGCCGATGACGAAGAGACAAATTCTAAGCGCGCTTGATGCCGCACCCGATCTTGATATCGAAACGATTGCAGAAGAGATCACTCCTGATCTCGATGCAGACAGCTCTTGGGAAGAGATTGTTGAGATGGTGTTCCATATGGGGCATTCCATCCACACAGCGATGAACGTTGCAATCCATCTCGGCCGAACCAACGACCAATAGGAACTATACTATAATAAAGATATGCCGATGAATCTAGGAATTAATCAAACAGAGTTTACTCGCGTCAAGGACATTATAATCCCTGACATTTTTTATAACCGTCTCAAGTCCGGAGTGATGGACTTCGACAAGCTTTTCGGCGAAGGTCTCCTTCCCGGAGGATCGATCACGTTGACAGCGCAAGCAGGATGCGGGAAGACCACATTTGCACTTCAGCTTCTTGAGCACCTCAGTCAGGCTGGCTACGATGCATCGTACGCCTCTGGGGAGGAGAATTGCTTCCAGCTTGCCTTCACTTGCAAGCGACTCGACGTAAGGGGGGTGAAGATCGCCAACGTCACAGATGTCGACACGATCGCTAAAGCGATGGAAGATGTCGATGTTATGGTGGTTGACTCCTTCCAAGCGTTGACGACTAAGACTAAGATGAACAGTCGCGCTCTTGAGCAGTACGCCATCAGTACTCTGTGCAACAAAGCCAAAGAGACTGAGTGTGTGTTGATCTTCATCATGCACTTGACGAAGAGCGGCCAGCTTAAGGGATCGACTCTGGTACCTCACAGCGTTGATGTTAACATGATGATCAGCCACGATCTGGAGAACGATGACGATACGACTCGCATCATCTCAGTATCGAAGAATCGATTCGGTCAGTGCATCGACGTGCAGGCCATCTTAGGCGCTAAGGGTTTCCATATCGGCGAGAAGGTCACGACTGGCAAGAAGGCTAAGTCGAAGAAGGATCGGAAGGCTGATCTTAAGAAGCAGATCCTCGAGCTTGATCCGCCAATGATTACCGAGCAGCGTATCATGTCATCGTTCAGCCTCACTAAGGGTCAGACCTACGTTGCGCTTAAGCAGCTAGTAGACGATAAGAAGCTTAAGAAGTTCGGCCGCGGTGCACGGGCAGTCTGGAAAAAGATCTAACAATTTCTCATCGGCATAACGAAGCGCCTCTCAGAGCATGACCCGCCAGGCACAGCCAGGCAAGGCGTTCTGAGAGGCGCACCCTTTTCTAGAATCCCCCCCGCCTCTGAGAGACCCCTCTCTCGATAGGCAGCGTTCGAGATTGGTGATATAGTGGCGCGTTCCGGTACCTTAGAGGTGCACATGTCTCCATCCAATTTTTTTCGGTATAGAAAACTCCCCGTAGATCAAGGAATCCTTGATTAAGGAACACATCTACAATAAATATAAATAATGCGAGCAAAAGACGAAGTCAAATTTCTAGCCGAAGCTTATAAAAAAGTTATATTAGAACGCGTAATAGATGGTAAACTAATGTGTCCGGAGGCTTGCTGCGGTGCACCAGTAATGGAATGTAAGTGCGGTCCAGATTGTCCACATTGTAATTGCCATGAGATTCAGAAGCTAGCTAAAGAAGAGGACAATGAAGAACGCGTTAGATTAACTCTCGATTCACCAGGTACTGCTTCTATGCACCTACCTAAAGGTGATCCTAGGATTCAGAAGTATCTAGATAAAGGATATAAGATTGTTAAAGATTATAAGAAGGCTGAACAAAAAAGCGAAGACAATGAAGATGCAGAAGATCGCGATCGTCGACACCATCCACATTATGGAGAGCCTGAGTATGATGAAGAACGTTCCAAAAGGTTTAGAGAAGATGATATTCCAGATATATCAGATGAGGATCGGCAACGGCCGATTAAGTCTATAGAAGAGTTAGATAAAGAGATCCAAGATGAGCAAAAGAGACGCATGAAGCAGCTAGGTTGGGAAGACAACGAAGCACCTAGAGATAGTATGTATCTTAAAGATGATCCGGAAGCATTAAAGAAAGCTCTTATATGGCATCATGGTAACTACGCTAAGCTTAGACAAAAGTCTATAAGAGGTGAACAGTTAACAGATGACGAATGGGATTCATTAAAGCACTCAGAAGGGGAATTAGATTTACACGACCAATTACAACGATGAGAACATTTAAAGTATACATAGAAAATAGAGCATATGCATTAGCACCTCAACAAGATACCTTAGAAGGGTATCTTAGATCACTAGAGGGTAAAACAATTAAACAGATCTTAGATAATGCATCTTATATGAGATTGTATTTCGGCAATAAGTTTGGCATGTCAGGGCCTGCAGAGGATACTGCAGAAGCTGATCTTCAAAATTTTGCAAGTAAGTTGACTAATTGGGTTAACAGAGACATTAGTAAGAAGAGACCTAAGGATAGAGAATACGAAACAGACCAGTTTAAAGCAGAACACAACTACGAGGAGTATAGAAAGGCTAGACACGGTCAATCTAGAGCTCGTTTGGGTTTAATGAAAGCACGTAGAGAAGAGAATACTGATAAAATGGAAGAGCTTCAAATTGATATCGATAAGTTTGGAGAAGTTTTAGATGATCATCCATATATATTAGGTATGCGCCAGATTGAGAGTGAGTATGATGATGCAGTTACAGACTATCACAACTCTCCATTAACGGCAGAGTTTCTTGAAGACGATGGATCGAGACAGTACGATGAGCTAGTAATTGCCTTTACTAAGCTTGGTGGTGACTCAGAGACCATTGTAGACGTTTAATAGTATAGATCTATGAATAAGGACCAACAACAAGAAGCGCGTGACATCTGGGCTACTAATATCGATAGAGAAACACATATATACGATCCTGATGAGGTCTCTGATAAACTAACTCAGATAGATACAGAGGGTAAAGTCTTATAAGACCCCGGGGAAAATTTTTGCCGCGTGATCTTCGATCGAAAAAGTGTAAAAATAAACTATATTGTATAAATAATATTACTATGGGCAAACAACACATTAGTTTTAAAAAAGATATGGACCTACTCAGCGAAGCATATGGCTCGATGTTAGGTGGAGCACACGTAAGTATGGGCGGCTTAGCTCAACAAGCAGCAAATCATATGGCTTCTGAAGAAGAAGAGCATGACAAGACTGGTCATATGTCTGATGAGGCATTACTTGATGCAGTTGACAAAAAAGGTACTGCAGGAGATGCTTTACTTAGAGCAGCTCGCGAGCGTATTAGACAAGGTGAGTCGCTTACACCACATGAGAGAGATGCTTTAGCTAGAGATGAATATGGCTATGGCGGTGAAGATAACGAAGACACTGATCGAGCCGATGCTGGACCAGAAGCTCACCGTAGAGATACCGAAGATGAAACAGCTAGTAGAGAAGGCTTTTCCGGATCACCTGCTACACCAGCTCATTAATGATCAAAGACGACAATAAGCTTATTTGGGGAGCTCTCATTAATGAGCGTAGAAACCCAGATGCTAGTACCTATGATGCTGAGGGTGAATTGCCCGGGCCTGAAGCAGAGTTGGATCCTAACATCGAAGAAGAGGAAGGCGGTTGCCCTAATCTAGATAATCTTATTGGTCTAGCAGCTACTAGTGAAGATGCTGAAGGAGTAGAAGATATTGGTATAACCGACGAAGATAAAGCTTTTAAAGAAGTCGAAGAAGATACACCTCTATAATGATTAAGTCCCGTAAATTTCTAGCAGGGTTTGCTTTATTTCTAGCAGCTACTGCTTTTGTTTTTTCCGGTCACACAGAATTTGACGGGTGGGCTGATATGATGAAATGGGTATTTGGTATCTATGTTGGTGGTAATGTTGGTGCACATACAGCTGCTAAAGTTAAACTTGGCAACGGCCACCACCCGCCTGCTAGTAATGGTCACCCGGGTGTTATTATAGCTCAAGATGATGTACATATAGGACATGGTTCAACGGGACCATCACCCTTTGTAGCTACTAGAACAATGTCAGGTAAGGATCCAGCTGAGGTAGCTAAACAAATAGAAAAGTCTGATCCAGAGGGCCTAGAAATTCCTCCGCCAGAAAAAGGCGAAAAAATATAAATGCATAAAAGTCTTGCTGGACATGGTTCAAAATACGAGTAAATACTCGCGTGAGTGATCATTTATTTAGCGGTGGTAATTGTAGGAACTTAGAACTTATTAAAGTTAATAAAAGTTCGCCAAAAATAGTTAGTGCAATAGTAGAGATACCTAAAGGAACGTCCGCAAAGTATGAATATAATTCGGAACTAGATACGTTCCAATTAGATAGATGTCTTCCTAGTTCTATGAAATATCCATGTTCCTATGGATTTGTTCCTTCTACGGTAGCAGAAGATAACGACCCCTTAGACATTCTCATCTATAATGATACACCTATTGATAGAGGAACTCTCGTTGAATGTAATGTTATTGGTGTTTTAGATATGAAGGACAGCGGAGGTCGAGATTGGAAAATTTTAGGTACGCCTACCTCACATGTTAGAAATTATAGATCTTTAAAAGACATTGATCCAATGTTTATAAAGATAGCATCGTACTTTTTTAAACACTATAAAGATCTTAACAATAGTTATGTTGAAGTTGGTGATTGGTACGGTAAGCAAAAGGCGCATGAGATTATTAAACAATGCTATAAGAGGTTTATGTACCAGCAACCAGTCCAAAGCTATCATAGTTGATTTTTAATATCCATATATTATAATTAAGTGTATGTTATTGAATGTATGTATTATTGTAGGTGTTGTATGTTGGGTTATTACATCCGTGTTATTAGCAGCTATGCTCGGAGCAATGTTTGCGCCTGATAAAGAAAGACTTATTAGCCGTGTTATAATTTCATCTCTATTGTTAATACCGGCACTAGCTGTTGTACCTTTGAGCTTTGCTGCATTTATTATACTATGTGTAATATCTTTTATTGTTCTAATATCTATTTTCGGTATACGTATGGTTATTGAGCTTATTAGAGATGGGGTCCCGGAAATTGATGAGGATGGTAATATAATCGAAAATAAGCCGGCTACACACACAGCTCCTTGGGTTTAATTTATTCTTAGAGAATAAATATTAATATGACAGATCCTCGTTATGTTAATGACCTTTCGAATGTTTATACGGAGATGTATACTCCTGCTGGTAGGGAGAGGCCATTAACCGAACAACAAGTAAAGGATGAGCGCGGTGAAGAGGAGGAGCATGATTATGATATTCCAAAATGGAAGCGGCTTTTAAATCAGCAAGCAGCTAAAGAAAAATTTAAGCGACCTCCTTATGCGCATACATCTGACCCACGGGAAGAGACTACCGAGGAAGAAGAACAGCCAGGTCAAGATGTAGGACCGGGTAGTGCGGTTGTAAGTAAATATATTGATGTATTAGAGTTAAAGAACCAAACTGCTAGCCATCAAGCTCAACAATATCTAGAAACTATTATAGATAATGTACCTACTGCAGCTGGTGGGGTAAATATCCATAGTATAATTAAAGACGCCTTCATTGCAGGCACTAAAGCAATTTAATTCGTCATGTTATGGACAAAGATCAAAATGATGGACCATCTACACTCCCACTTGAAGTCAGGGAAGAATACAGAAGAAAGTTATTATCTGTATGGGAGCACACCCGGGCTGTAAGAGCAGCCGCTGTTAAATTAGCTACGCGGCTTATTGATAACGCTGAAGCTGATAATGACTTAGAGCTAGCTAGAAGGTTATTACAGCGCTGCAGTAGGCACGATTTATCAAAGTTTCAAGGAATAGAATGGGATACTCTCCATAGAGATGAAGATAAAACAGCTTTAAAATTAGCTATACATCAGCATCAGCAAACAAATGATCACCACCCGGAGTATCATGTAGACGGTATTGCTGCTATGAATGATGCACAGGTGGCTGAAATGGTCTGTGATTGGTATGCTAGACAATCTGAAATGGGTACGGATTTTAGATCTTTTATACGTAAAGAGGCTCCGAAGCGATGGGGGTTTACAACAAAATCTAAAATATATAAAACAATAAAAAGGTTTGTTGACCTCTTGCTTGATCCAGTTTTTAAATAAATATATTATATGAGCGACGAAGATGATAAAGAGGCTGTAGGTATCCCCTTAGAAAAAACAGAACCGGTTGATGATATTCCTGTGTTGGATAGTATTCCAGACCTAGAAATCCCAGATATAGATTTAGAAGATTTTGATATTCCAGATGAAGAAGAAACAGCAGTAGAAGATGAATCTGGCGGTTCACAGGTATTTGCTTGGATTGGTTCTGGTCAAGGCGGCGGTAGAATTGCTAAGGCTTTTTATGATAGAGGTTATAAAAAATGCATCGCTGTTAATACCTCGCACCATGACTTAGATGGTTTAGATATTCCGAAAGAACAAAAATTATTACTAGATGTTGGTGAACAAGGTGCTGGTAAGGATATGGAAAAAGGGTATGCAGCTGCTAACAAGTATAAGCAGAATATCTTTGATCTTATGCGTAAAGTATATGGTAACAATGTAGACCATGTGTTTGTCTGTGTTGGAGCTGGCGGTGGTAGCGGCTCTGGTTCTTCTTTAGTGCTAATTGATATCGCTAAAAAGTACATGAAGTATATTGGACATGATAATCCAGACGAAAGAGTTGGTGTAGTAATGTCACTACCAACTAGAGGTGAAGCAACGTCTCCCATAGTCTCCAGTAATGCACATAAGGTTCTCAAGACAGTAGGTGACTATGCTGAGAATGATTCTATTTCACCTCTCTTAATTATTGACAATTCAAAGATAGAAAGGTTATATAAAGGACTAACAGTGAAGCAGTTTTGGCCAACAGTTAATAATACTATATCAGGTCTCTTTCATGTGTTTAATGTATTAACAAGTAACCCTTCACCATATACGTCTTTTGATCCGACGGATTATGCTAGTGTATTAAGGTGTGGCGGCGTTATGGTGCTTGGTGTAGCAAAGCTTAAAGAGTTTGAAGATGAACAAAAAGTATCAGCTGCTATAAAGTCGAATCTTGAGAAAACATTATTAACAGATGTAGAATTATCAGACGCTAAAGTAGCTGCTTGTGTAGCTATTGGTAGTAAAGATATTATGGAAAACACTCCAGGTTTAATGGATAGTCTATCTTATGGATTTGATACCTTAGGATCTGTATGTCCTAAAGCTACAGTACATAGAGGTATATATGAAGACAACAAAGATAGCTTAAGACTGTATACAATTGTGTCTGGTTTAGATATTCCTAAGAAAAGACTACAACAATTATCATCATAGTTGACATTACGAAAACATTATGTATAATAAATATAGATATGAAACTTAAATTATTTACTGCAATTGCAGTATTAGCTGGACTTGCCACGGCAAGTGGGACTCCTGAAGAGGAAGAAGGAAGAAAACATCGACATCACCCTGGAATTAAGCAGTTGATTGAAAAGTTTGACAAAGACGGAGATGGTAAGCTAAGTGCTGAAGAGCGTAAAGCTGCTGGTGAAGCTCGTAAAGCTGAGTTTTTAAAGAAGTTTGACAAAGACGGAGATGGTAAAATTAGCGCTGAAGAAAAGAAAGCTATTGCTGAAGAATGGAGAAGTCGAAGAGGTGCTCGTCCAGAAGGTCGTCGCCCTAGACCAGAAGGTCGCAAGCCACACGGCAAGCCTGGTAAGCCAGAAGGTCGCAAGCCACACGGCAAGCCTGGTAAGCCAGAAGGTCGCAAGCCACACGGCAAGCCTGGTAAGCCAGAAGGTCGCAAGCCACACGGCAAAAAGCCTGCTAAAAAAAAGTAGGACTAACCGCTCTCTGTAAGTGTGAAAAAACATGTGGATGTTCAGTTCTATCCTGCTCATGCATTAAATAACTTGGGGGTGTCTTGGATTCGACATTAATTTGGATTTATGACCCGCATACCGTGGTTAATCGGTTGGCCACGTTAAAAGCCGATTAAAACACCATAACTGCAGAACACGAAGAAGCAGACCTTCTTTTGCAAGCAGAGTACATCCTTAACAACCCTGACGAGTTCTTGGTTGAAGAGGAAGTCCTCATGGCTGCCTAAAGAAAACAAATATGGATTCTCATAAAATATTTGGGTAACAGAATGAGTTGTTGTTAGCTAACGATCAATGTAAAACCAGTTAGATTAGAGTATTACTAATTAAAAGAAATATAGGATTGGTTGGTATGACCATATATCCTTAAAATAGAATATATCTAAGTATGTAGACGGTCATATTGATGGCTTGATGGACAGGGGTTCGATCCCCCTCACCTCCACCAATAGGAACCGCTCTATAATAAATATATACGTGACTCAACAATTTGACGAAAATATGAAAGAGATAGTTCTTGGATTAATAGCTATAGGATCTGCGCCATTTTCAGCAGATAAAATACAGGATTATTTAGATAAAAGACCTGAATCCATAGAGCAAAAAATTAATGCTGTACAGGCATCTGAAGACATTATTTCATCAACAAGCTTTCATAGAGCAGCTGAAGAGTATCTTAAACAATATGACGCGAGAAATAAAAACGGGTATACTCCTCCGGAGCCAAGAACAGCTACCAAGACAAGGCCTGCAGTAGAAGATATACCACCAGATAAATCTGATTCTGATATATTAAGCATCGCTAGCAATTTAATTAAGCCGGTTGAAATATATGGCACAGATATAAGCGATCCACGTAATAAGAAATTTCTAAGACCTTATACAGATGATGTTGGTGTATATACTATTGGTATTGGTCATAAAATAGGTGACGGTTCAAAGACTGCAAAACAGAAATGGATAAGCAAGTATGGTAATTCTATTTCTCCGCGATTTGCAGAAAAGCTCTTTAACAATAAATTAGACTTTCATTTGAACCGTGTAAAGGATATTTTTGGATTAACTTTAAATGATTTATCTGATCAGCAAGCAGCTGTATTATTAGACATTAGTTATAGAGGTGATCTCTTACCGGACATGGATTGGGTAGAGTTATTACAAAAGGGGGAGAATGTAAAAGCTGCAAATAAATATCTAGACCATCAAGAATATAAAAAACGGAAAAAGAGAGGGAGAGACGGGGTAGTAAAAAGGATGGAACGTAATGCTGGTATACTTGCAAGTACAACTTAAATAATAATATGGCCGTTACAAAAACATTAATTAAAGCTGTACCGTTTGTACCTTCAGGTGATTTACGGCGCCAAGTTGATACATGGGAATTAACAATGGCTTTCCAAAGCGGTGTGTCCGGAGCTTCAGATTATTTATATAAAGAATATACAGGTCATTGCCCTAATGGTGTTATTATAGAGAGGCTAGGGGCTTCCAAACCTGCGGCAGATTTTACTAGAGCCGAGCTAGAGACTTTATGTACTGTGGATGAATGGACGACGGAGTTTTTATCTCTCTCAGTTGCTGCTGATACTCCTGAAGCTGATACTTCCTATACTATTCCTTCTTAAATTTAAGAAAGTCTTAAAAATAAAAATTAAGGTGTTGCAATTGAAATTTCTGTTATTATAATAAATACATGTATATGAAAAAAGTAACTACATTACTTGCTGCACTTGCCCTGGCTAGTGTTGCATTTGTCGGACCGGCTACTGCAGCAACTGTTGCCGGTGTTGAATTTGCTGACCTTAAGGCTGGTATTACCACTACTAATGGTAGTGATCCTGCTCTTACGATCGGTGCAACCACTCCTATTACACTTGCTGGTGTAGATCTCGGTCTTGAGCTAGCTCTTGGAGTTAACGGTGATGACGTCCTCGGGGATGTTAACGTATCGTATGATGCGTATACCTTCGGTGCTGCAACGGTTTTTGCAACCGGTGGCATTGGGCTAAATTGGCTTGATACTAGCAGTATTGGATTTGATGTTCGCATCGGACCTGGTATCTCTTATGCTTTAGGAGATGGTAAAGCTGTTTTTGCAACCTACACCTTTGGTTATGATTTTGACGCTGAAGATACTGATGAGCAAGTGCGCGTTGGTGTTTCTTTTAAGTTCTAATTAATTTAAAAAATAAATATTAAAACCACGACGCCCTTGGATTAATCCAAGGGCGTTTTTTTATGATTATCTAATTGATGAGAGGCTCTATTGCTCTCCTAGGAGATTCAACGGAGACGCTGTTGTAGCGTTAAAGTAAGTAATATACCGCTACTTCTTACGTCGTTTTGGTCGACCGCCTTGACCTCGATATTTTTTATGACCTTTTGAATTTCTACTAACACCTTGTCTAGTTTTTTTAGGTGTCGCCGTGTCGACCTTCCAGGTACATGTTTTCTTTTTAGCCATATGTTTCTCTAATTACATTATCATCAGAAAGTACTACAATATTGTGATCATTATCCCAGTAGGCACTTGCTGTTACTCCTTCAGAGGAAAGGGCTTTTAGCTTATCTTGTGCTTCTGAGAATTTACGGCCGGCGCTTTTAGCCCACATTTTAAGATCTTGTGGAAATATTAGCTCTAAATCACTCACAACATTCACCTTCGCCACAAGGACATGGCTCTACTTCCGCCTCTTCTTCTTCTTTTTCACAGAAAATAGCCTCCCACCGTCTGGCGTACTCATCATAAGGCACAGACCGCGGTCTTTCTTTACTACCCTTACCCATTATTTACCACTATTTCCAAAATAAAGCTGGCGCTCTAATTTTCGAAAGCGTGAGTCGGAATGCCAGACTTCATCAGTTTGAGGTGTATATACACCCTTTTTACTCTGAATCGGCGTCCCCGCCGCAAGATTTAAGGTAGAAGGCTGATAAATGTTTAAGGTGCCGCTTTTCGTCGAGGAGCTCGTCTCGCAAGAGGTCAGCCCTATCGTTAGAATCGACATCACCAGCAGTGCGTAATGTTTCAATTTCATTGATTAATTTTTTCTGTTTATTTCTAGATTCAGTAACTACACGGTGATAGTGTGTTTTGTTCCTTAGCTCTAAATAAGCAACTAAGGCTCTTAAAACACCCTTTATTAAACCACCAGCCATAATTACTAGTTACTTTTTAGTAGCTTTTTTAGTAGCCGTTTTAACAACGTCTGTTACAGCTTCCTTTACTTCTGCTTTAGCTTTAGCTTTTCCAATATTAAGAGCTAAAACTTCAACGATTCCGTAAATTTTAGCTTTCCATGTCCCTGCAGAAGGTGTAGGGGTGGCGGCACAAAAAGCCGCGGCTGCAGCAATTACAGCTGCGATTACGCCAAACCAAGGTTTGTCACTAATGAAGTCAAGTATCATATCCATAAAAGTATTTATTTGCCTGAGTGTAATTTACAACTTTTTAAATAAATACTTTTATGGCACTTAAAGATACGACAAAGAAAATACAGGAAGCTGTTGGAGCAACAGCAGACGGTGTATACGGAAAAAACACCGCTTTAAAAATTATAGGTAAATTAGGTTTTACAAAAGAAGAGTTGACTAAGGTAATACAGAAAAGAACAGATTCTTTAGCAGACGGAGCTTATGGTCCAAATACAGCAAACACTATTCTTGAAGCATTAGGCTTAAGTGAGCAACCGGCGGTGCCGCAAGTAACATCAAGTGCCGTGGACGGTAGTTATCCGGAGGTTAATAAGCCATCACCAAATATTTCTTCATCGAGAATTAGACCAGAGGGTGTAGTACTCCATCATTCCTCAGGCTCTTATGGTGGTTCTGTTAGTTGGATATGCCAATCTAAATCACAAGTATCTTATCATTGTATAATTGATACAAATGGTGAAAGAACTATTTTTGCAGATGATGATCGTAGATGTTGGCATGCAGGTAAATCTAGTTTTAATGGTAGGACAAATTGTAATGGGTTTTTATTGGGGCTAGCTTTTAGTGGTAATACAAATACCAGAGAGTTAACTGATGATGAAGTTGCTTCTGCTGTTGAGTGGTTAGTACCTAGATTTGAAAAGTGGGGATGGCCAGAAGATTTATCAACAGTTACTACGCATAGAGCAATATCTCCGGGTAGAAAAGATGATCCAGATACCCGTGCGGAAGACAAAATAAGGAGTGAATTAGAGGCAGTTCTTAATAAATAATTATATGATTACAAGACTGACAGAAACTAGTGTTAAGATATGCTGTGGAAAAGCCGGATGCCCTGTCGTTGAAAGAATTGATGAAGACCATTACAAGGTTACAGATGACGAAGGTAATACCATCGTTGTTAAGAAAGAAGAACTTAAGTTAATGGGTGATGCTGTTACCACTATCGACGGTGACGAAAAGTTGCTTTGTGGCTGATCTAACATTTTATACTTTAGCATCATACGGTCTCTGTTATGTATTGATGGAGGCTAAAGTTTTTAACTTTATAAGAGACAAAGTTACAAAAATTAAATTTTTTAAAGAGCTATTAAGTTGCTCTTTTTGTACAGGGTTCTGGACAGGTTTGTTAATTGGCACTTATGCTCCAGCTTATAACAATATACTTTTCGCTTTTTATTCTAGCGCTACTTGCTACCTTATATATCTAGTAAATTATATATTACTTTATAAAGTGTACCCTAATGAGAAAGAGAGATGACATGCTCTCTTAATCTAGATAACTGCAGTATGGCATACTCCATCCCTTCATTTTCAGCTTCTTGTTGGAGCTCTTCTATTTTTTCTAGCACCTCTAAGTTGGAAATTTCCCTTTCTGGAACTTCTTCATCTATTGGAGTAGTTAAGCCTTGGAGTGCGCCTTCCCCGGCAGCCGGGCGCCTGAGGCCGGAGTCAGGGCTAGCAAGTGGTAAGTGACCAGGCATGTTCGATAACGTTTGATTTGGAGGGGCATCACCTGGGGCCCACTTCATATTAGGCCCGTAACTCCGCAATGATGCATGCTGGCCTCGAAAGCCTTCATAAATCATTTGTATGTTTTCAAAGTCGTTGCTCACGTATATATTTAATACAATTGATTGAAAAATAAAAGGTTAATGTTATAATTGTTGTATGGAGAAGATAAATGTGTCTTTTGATGAAATCAATTTTTACGCTAGAACTATAGCAGATAGACTTAAAGAGGAAGGATTTACCCATGTTGTAGGATTGGCGAGAGGTGGGTTGATACCCGCTACAATAATGAGTTATGTGCTTGATGTGCCTTTATTAAGTTATGCTATTAGCTCATATGAAGACACTACTAAGACAGATAAATTTAAAGTCCATCAATTTGTCCATTTTAATGATCTTAAGGCTTTAAAGGAGGTTGACCCGCATGTTTTAGTTGTTGATGATATATGTGATACAGGGGACACAATGCAATATATTTGGAGTAAACTAACACTAGCAAATATTAAAGCAAAGTGTACAACAATATTTACCAAGGAGAAACATAAAGAATTCTTACATCATTACGGGCTTGTAGTTTCTGATGATAAGTGGATTGTATTCCCATGGGAATAGATTATAATAGTATTATGGCAAGTAGAAAGATTACATGCATGATCACAGGGAAAAGCTATACATATAGTCAGGATTATTATGCAAAAAAAGTAGCTGATTATGTTGATGAAGTAAACCTTAAAAAGTATTTTATTACACAAAAAGCAAAGAATTATTTAAACAAAGGATATTCTATACAAGAGATAAGAAACATATTAAATGTCGATGAAGAAGATCTTCCGGGACTTGAATCTCGAGAGATTGCAGAACTTATCGAGTTTCATAAAATTCAAGCTTCGCAAACTGCGAAAAAGATTTCAAATACTTTGAACTTTGCGACACATAAATCTGATCCTCAAGTGACTAGCTTTATAAATAATATCAGAAACTATGAACAAGAGTAAACAATTTATCGCACAGCAGGGCTCAACTAGTACAGTTAGAATATTTGAAGCAGGTACAGGAAAATTATATAGAGTTATTACTGTAGGCGGTAGTATTGTTTCGCAACCTTATATGGCAGGCAACCTTATGACTGTTACGGTTGAAAGTCATGGTAAAAAGCAAGTAAAGACTTTTTCTTTACCCGGTGGTGGTCTTAAGACCACTATACCTGTTTAACCTTTATATATTAATAAAGAATGGACGGGAACACTATATTTACGGAGCAGGTATCTAGAAAGCCTAACATGTATCCATGGACGGATCAGTTCATTGAAGCGATGCATAATGGGTTTTGGACTGATAAAGAATTTTCTTTTAAATCAGATATTCAACAATTTAAAGTTGAGTTGACAGAACAGGAAAGAGAAATTATAGTTAGGACACTTTCAGCTATCGGTCAAATAGAAGTTGCGGTTAAGACATTTTGGGCAAAGTTAGGAGACAACTTACCGCACCCATCGTTAGCTGATTTAGGATATGTTATGGCTAATACAGAAGTTATTCATAACAATGCTTATGAAAGGCTTCTTGATATTCTCGGACTAGAAGAGGTCTTTGAAGAAAATCTTAAGCTTGAATGGATACAGGGCAGAGTAAATTATTTACGTAAATACACACATAGGTTTTATAAAGACAGCAAGAAACAATACCTATACGCTTTAATTTTGTTTACTCTTTTTGTTGAAAATGTTTCTTTATTCTCTCAGTTTTACATTGTTAACTGGTTTGCTAGGAATAAAAATGTTCTTAAAGATACAGACCAACAAGTAAAATATACTAGAAATGAAGAAAATATTCATGCACTTGTAGGTATTAAAATTATTAATACTATAAGAGAAGAGCTGCCTGAACTTTTTGATGAAGGGCTAGAAGAGAGAATTTTACATGAAGCACAAGAAGCATTATCTGCGGAGAGTAAAATTGTTGATTGGATGGTAAATGGGTATGAGGAAGAAGGGCTAAACGCAGGTGTTTTAAAGGGATTTATAAAAAATAGAATTATTAGTTCTTTAGAACAAATAGGTTTTAAAGCACCTTTTGAAGTTGATAATGATGCTTTAGCCAGTACAATGTGGTTTGAAGAGGAGTTACTTGGCAATAATATGGCAGACTTCTTTCATACGAGACCTACAGAATACTCTAAGAAAAATCAATCATTTTCAGAAGAGGATCTATTTTAATGAAAACTTATAGCTGGCTAAACGGAGATTCTAGAAAATTTCTTAAGCGTGGGTATTTAGAAGGGGATGAGTCACCAGAAGAAAGAATTCAAACTATTGCTGATTCTGCGGAGAAATATTTAGGTATTAAAGGATTTTCAGATAAGTTTACAGACTATATGTCTAAAGGGTTTTATTCTCTCTCTTCTCCTATTTGGTCTAATTTTGGTAAAAAGAGAGGCCTGCCTATTTCATGTTATGGGACTTATATTCCAGATGATATGGAGCTAATTCTTAATAAAGTTTCAGAAGTAGGTACAATGTCTAAAGTAGGCGGGGGAACCTCGGGCTATTTCGGAGCCGTTAGGCACAGGGGGGCTCCCATATCGTCTGGAGGCAGTGCGACTGGTGTTCATCACCAGCTTACAGTCTTTGATGCCCTTATAAACTATGTGTCACAAAGCAATGTTAGACGAGGGTCCTTTGCAGCTTATTTACCGGTTGAACATCCCGATATTGAGGAGTTCTTAAGAATAAGATCTGAAGGGGACAATATTCAAGATATATCTACAGGTGTATGTATTACCGATAAGTGGATGCATGCTGTAGTAGATGGTGATAAAGAAAAGAGAAAAATTTGGGGCAAGATAATAAGGAAACGATATGAGACAGGTTATCCATATATCTTCTGGACTGATACTGCTAATGATAATGCTCCACAAGTTTATAAAGATAAAGGCAAAAGGATTCATGCAAGTAACCTTTGTACTGAAATATTTCTTTCTTCAGAGGAGGATGAATCGTTTGTTTGCGATTTATCTTCTCTTAATTTAGTCAAATGGGATGAAATTAAAGAGACAGATGCTATTGAAACATTAGTTTATTTTTTAGATGCGGTAATGTCTGAATTTATTAAAAAGACCAAAGGGGTTAGATTTATGGAAGCTCCGCATAATTTTGCTGTTAGACAAAGGGCGCTTGGAGTTGGTGTTCTTGGATGGCATACATATTTACAATCTAAAAGAATTGCGTTTGAATCACTAGTAGCTAAGGCAACTAATAATGAAATATTTGTTAAGATAAAAGACAGGTGTGATAGAGCTACAAGAGAGCTTGCAGAGTTATTTGGTGAACCTGAGCTATGCAAAGGGTATGGTATTCGCAATGTCACCACTATGGCAATTGCCCCAACGACAAGCAGCTCTTTTATTCTTGGACAGGTGTCACCGTGTATTGAGCCATTAAATTCTAACTACTTCACAAAAGATTTAGCCAAGGGTAAGTTTACTTACCGTAACCCACATTTAGTTGAGCTTTTAGAAGAAAAAGGAAAAAATGATCCTAGTACATGGAAGAGTATTCTCACACACGGAGGTAGTGTGCAACATTTAAAATTTCTATCCGACGAGGAAAAAGGCATATTTAAAACATTTGGAGAGATATCTCAAAGAGAAATAATTATTCAAGCAGCAATGCGGCAAAAATATATTGATCAAGGGCAGTCCTTAAATGTAATGATCCCGCCAAATACTAAGCCAAAAGAAGTAAGTGAATTATTAATTTATGCCTGGCAAAGTGGTATTAAGTCATTATACTATCAGAGGAGTGCTAACCCTGCTCAAGAGCTGGCAAGAAATATTCTTAATTGCGCTTCATGTCAAGGCTAAATATTATGAAGTGGAAATATCAAAACGAAGAGGATACTCAAGAAGAACAACAAGAGCACTCCGGTCATCAATATATTATTAACACCGCGTCTTCCTCCGGTGGTTCTGTTACGAAAGTAATAGAAAATAATTTATATTTTTATGGTGATATTACAGAAGCTAATGCACTTGAATTAAACGCGGCATTATATGAACTCGATAAAAAACTTTCCATCACCGGGGTGTTTTTAGATATCAAACCGGTCATTAGATTGCATATTAATTCTTATGGTGGTTCTCTTTTTGCCGGTCTCGCAACTGTTGATGTTATCCGGAATTTAAAGAGTGATGTGCACTCTATTGTCGAAGGAGCAGCAGCATCAGCAGCAACTATTATATCTGTCGTGTGTACAAAGAGATCAATGGGGAGATATTCCAAAATGCTTATACATCAGTTAAGCTCTGGAGCTTATGGCAAGTATAATGAGTTGGAAGATGATATGGAAAATAACTCACACTTAATGAGCACTATAAAAGAGATTTATAAGGTATATACCAATGTGCCTATGAAAAAATTAAATGAGATATTAAAGCACGATCTTTGGTTTGATAGTAAAACGTGTCTAGAATTAGGTCTTGTTGACGAGATTAACTAATTGTATTTGAACCGTCTTTTGGAATGTCTGGCGGTTCAGGATTTATTCGTCCATTTTCTCTTAGTCTTTCTCTATCATGTGGATCAAGGAAAGCGTCATCAATGGTTAATGCTCTCGGTGGTTGAGCAACATTTGTGGGTTGTTTCTTTTCATGCTTTATTATTTGTGCTTGTGCTTGATAACCATTAATATTAATACCTTCCCCTTGCGCTATTGTTCTTACACTTTGGTTACCGTCAGTTAGTCTAAGAGGTAAATTCTTAAAGTGGTGACTGTGTGGTGGAGCTTGAATTTTATAATTGCTATCTTCTTTTAGCGTAAGTGTTGCTGTTGTTGATCCGTTCCATAACTCCTCCCATGTGGAAAAGCCGCTTATTTTAGCTTTAAATTTTAACCCTTTTAATAATTTTGCATATAATATTGTGTCTTCTGTTTGTTGAGTTTCAGCAGGAGCTGTAACATGGTGTAAATATGTCTCCCCTTCCGTGTAAGTTGAACCACCAACAATAGTATTATTTTTAACTCCTAAACTAGGCTCAACTAATATTTGTCTATTTGATCTTAAAGAAATGGTTTTTGCTGATTGAAGCTCGACAACATTTTCACTTGAAATGTTTACCCCGGCTGCTGATTGTAAATTAATTTTATGTGCAGAAACTTTTATTGACGTCCCACCAATCTCTACTGGCCCACTTGTCTTGAGCTGCATACCTCCAGAACCAACTATTACATTATATTTATTTCCAACATTTAGTGTATAGTTACCTACTGGAAAGGCAGATGAATTATCAACCTCTTCCACATGTGGGACACTATCTACATTGACATAAGATGTATCAATACCGACATTTACCTCAGAAGGTTGAGATCTACCTTCAGGGTCTATACGAACAGATGGGTAGTCGTTTGTAGTAGCACCAACTACTTCGACTTTATTTCTATATGTAAACTCTTCTTCGTCGCCACCATTACCCATTCGCTGTTCAACAGGGTTAAGTTGCTCTTGCAATGCTAAAAGGTCTTCCGGTAAACTTTGATGAGCTGGGTTAGCGGACCACTGCCCTCCTTCAGTAGCTGCGTTCTCTCCGGGGCCGTATTTTGTTACACCATCAGCATTAGAAGCATATCCACCTGCACCAGACCCTGTATTAATATCAGCAATAGTGGGGTTAACTCCAAACAATACACCCGGGTTTGCAATAGGAGCTACCGGTGTATACCTATTAACCTCATTTATGTCACCATTAACAACTGGCGGTAGCCCGTAGCCCGGCCACCGGTCATTAATAATGTAATGCTCTTGACTAATAGTTGAATTCGGCGCCCTGCCGCCAGCCTGAGGAGTTGTAACACCGTTTGGATAGCTTTTACCTCCTCTTAATATTTCAAATTGCGAGTTTTTTTCTGCTATTGGTCTGTATAACTCTTTCCATTCGTCAACTGCATCAATTTCATCTTGATTGCTAAACCCCTTGTATTTATACGTATTTTCAACAACTCGTTCTATATAATCTTTTCCTGTATATACATTCTTATCATTTAATACAGTCTCAAAACTATCATTGTTAACTTTAACTTGTTTGTTATTAGCAGCCAACTCACTATTAACCATGTTATTTAACTTAACATTTGATCCGGAAAAGTGTGATATGTTTACTGCTTCCCTATCTGTAGAGTTTACTATCTCAAGTGCCCCACCGCGTTGGTTCCAGACAAACTTATTTCTATACTCTTGCTCTGTTGAGGTTTCTTTACTCATTAAACTGTAGCTGGTTTGTTTTCAAAGGTGTCTGGGTAATCTTGACTTGGTGCTGGTCCATCGCCTGTTGTAGGTGCATCAGCAAATATAGGCCCAGTTTCCCTATAACTCACTCTTCCGCCAAAGTATACAGGGAAGTTTAAATCACCTCTATAGTGAAACACCCACACTTGCGCTCCTACTCTCGGGACCCCAAAAGTACCTGCAGGGGCATTATTATAATTATTTGGTTGAAAGTCTTGTCCATACGGATTGTTATTTACAGTGAAATTACTAGTAGGGTCTGTAAAAGCATCTCCAATATTTGTTTCCTGATTTTCATATGCAAAAGCAGGTCCAAAAGAACCCTCTTCAATATTAGGCGGCTTTTCATCGTTTGTTTGAAATCCTTCTTTAAAATTAGTATCAGAAGCTGTACCAATTTCACCCGGGCCGTTATAACGCATCGGTCCATATTCACCTAAAATAGGTACTACTGGCTCAGCCCATGGTATAAATTTTGACATTTCTTCAAAAATTTTAGTATCTGACCAGTTATCAGAAGGATTATTTACACCAGGAAAACGTACATTAATACTACTATCAGAAAATGATTGAAGCCAGTTCCCCAGAGGCTGGTTAGATACTTCTGGAATGTATACCTTTACGCGAAGCAATTGCTCGGGGTCGTTATTTTTTACTACAGTGCCTTTAAAAAAAGACTGATCGTCTCTCTTATATTCAATTCCTTTATTGGAACCCCTTACATAAACACTCACAAATATATTTAATCGTTGAATCTTTAACTCAAGTACCTATAATAAGGTATGCTTGTAAGTCATGAATCTCCCATATCAATGCTAGATAAGTCTCGTACTTATAATGATTATGATTATGCTTTAGTGCATTTATTTGAAACTGAGCCTGAATACTATAACTTTTTTAAAGTTTCTAAGACATTAGGTAGAGAGGTTTTATTGGATAATTCTATTTTTGAATTAGGTAAATCATTCGATCCAAAGAAGTTTGCTAAATATATTAATGAGTTGGAACCTACTTATTATGTTGTACCTGATGTATTAGAGGATTGTACACAAACTGTGTCCTCATTTCATAAGTTTCGTATGGACCATCCAGGGTTACCCGGGTTAAAGATAGGTGTTGTGCAAGGTAAAACATATCAAGAGTTAGCACAGTGTTATAAATATATGGCTGATAATGCAGACTATATTGCTATCTCTTTTGATTATTCCTGGTACCAAACAATTTCTTATAATAACCCAATGTGGATTCTAGGTGAACAAAGTAAGGGTAGGAGACGCTTTATTAATATGCTTCAGGAAGATGGTATATGGGATTATAGTAAACCACACCATCTCCTAGGATGCTCGTTAGCTAGTGAATTTACGCATTATAAATCGGATAAAAGCATTAGATCACTTGATACATCAAATCCAGTTGTTGCTGGGGTTCTTAATAAGAGATATTATAAAGACATTGGCTTGCTTGAAAAGCCTTCTGTACTACTGGCAGATCTTATTAATGCAGAACTTAATGTGGAGCAAGAAGGAGATATACTATATAACGTTGAAGAGTTCAAAAAACTTATTTGACACTAAATATAATAAGTGAAAGATAATCATCAAACGATTATAACTCGAGCAAACGATAGAGAGTTTTTTCCGCTAGTAAATAATTCCATCAAACGTTTTTTGTTGTATATATTAATGTGGCTAGTTGGAACAGGTTTAATGGTCGCCCCGGCATGGGCGCTTGCTTCATACATTATTTCGAAGTAGCTCTAAAGATTGTATCCCAGTCTTCTCCCGGATCATCTTCTTTTAAATGAGCTATTCTAGCTTCCATCATCTGGTAATATTCCCTTAGTTCCGGGTAGGTAAGTTTATTAAGTTCAGCCAGTTTTATAGCCCTGCCCCATTGTCTGCTTCTATAATATTGTAAAAATGTATTATGATGTGTAACATCTCCGCTGTGGTTAGCATAACTAGTATCCTCTAATACAGCAAAGATTCGAACACCTTCTTTTTTACCTTTAACAGCTATTTTATCCAACTCTACAAAATTAAACTTATCTTCTATACCTTCGACTGTACCCTGTCCTACTATTAAACCTACCTTATATTCTTTAGTCTGGCCCTCTAATCGAGAAGATAAATTTACCGCATCACCTAGACAGGTATAATCAAATCTTTGCTCTGATCCCATATTACCAACAACAACATCTCCTGTATTAATACCAACTCCAATTTTTAATTCATCAATTCCTTCTTTCATTACCTCCCTGTTTAATTGAGCTAATAAATCAAACATTTTTAAACCACATTGTATAGAATGAACCTTATGGTCTTTTATATCTACAGGAGCATTCCAAAATGCCATTAATGCGTCACCGATAAATTTATCAACAGTACCCTCGTGATCGATTACACAGCCAGTCATAGGTGTTAAATACCGGTTAACTAGTTCTGTAAGGCCTTGGGGATTAGTTTTAAAATGCTCACTAATAGTTGTAAACCCTCTAAGGTCGCTAAAGAGTATAGAGAGCTCTCTAGTATCACCTCCTAACTTTAATTGGGAAGGATCTTTTTGCAAAAGCTTAACAATGGGTGGAGCTAAATAGTGTTCAAATTGTTTTTTAATTAATTGTTTAGATCTATTTTCATTTATAAATCTAATAAAAGTAGCACAGGCCCAGGTTACAAATACACAAGCAAATGGCCAAGTATAATCGATTAACCACCCGTTATTACTATATAACATGTTGCCTATAATAGGTCCAGCAGCTAGAGATGCTAGTATGGCCACTAAGCTAAACATATAGGATAACCAAAGAGCACCAAGGATAAGAAGGGAGCAGAAGGCTGCTGTAATAATGACTTCTAAAATGGTCGATTCTGTAGGACGTTGTAATCTAGATTCATCAATAATCATTTGTAAGGCTTGACTATTAACTTCATGTCCGTATCTAATACCCACTGGAGTAGCTATTGTATTAGCAAGGCCTTCACCGGTGAGTCCTAATACCGCGATTTTATCTTTTACTATAGACCAATCAGCGTCTTTAAAGGATACTTTATCAAATTCATACTTAAAGTTTAACCAAATACGAGAATTTTCGTCTGTGGTTATTGGGTCAAATCCAGGGACCCTTATAGCCTCTACACCTCCTAACCCTACTTTAGCTTGATAAGATTCCTGGCCGGCAAATAATCTTATTACTTCTAATGGGACGGTTGGATATGATTCACCTTTTATTTGTATAACCAACGGCATTCTACGAACTACACCATCGAGTTCAGGTGCTGTTAATATCATACCTACCCCGGCTGCAGATTCTCCTAACCCTTTAACAGGTCCTATAGCTTCAGGGTAGTCAAATAACCAATTATCTAAGCTTTCTCCTATTGTAGCCAATCCCCTTGGCACCGGTGTTCCTTTACCTTTTGTACTTGCTGACTGTCCTATAATTACCGGAACTTGGTCTAATACGCTTATTAATTCTTTATCACCGCCGAGCCTATCTGGTTCAGCGAATAAAATAGGAATGACAACTAGTTGAGCACCACTCTCAAACGCTTTAATAATGCCGTTAGCAATTAAATCTCTTTTCCATGGCCACTGACCATATTCATCTAGACTACTTTCATCTATTTCGATAATAGCTATATTTTCTGATTTAACTTTTTCTTGCTTATTTTGATAATAATCAAGGCCTTTTAAACGAGCAGTTTCAATAAAGAAAGGGTCGATCATTCGAAGCACTACCATTAGCATAGTAATAGCTATACATATTAGATAGTTTTTAATATTAAAAATCTTCATTGCTGCTTAATGTTAAACTGAACATTATTACCTGAGTTAAATTTTGCATTAATTATACTCCCTTTATTATCGTAATTAACAGTAACGTTACTGCCATCTTCAACTATTAAAGAAATCATATTATCTTTATCTTTTGAAAAGAAAACATATCTACCGTCGTCCATTTTTAAAAACTTATTCATAATTTGTTTTTCTTTTCTTTTTATTTTAAAATCGTCAAAATCTTGGTTATCTTTTTTATCATCCCCAGGCTTTTTCTCTCTTTCTAAGTTATCTTTCTTTTTGTCTTCTTTTGCTCCAGGACCATCTTGCTTTATAACTTGAGGTGGGGTTGGTGCTGCTATAGCAGATGTTACAGTTGTTGCTTCGTACGCTTTATCTAAAGTAACTGTACCGCCGAGGGTTGATACATCAATAGAACCAACATATGAATTTCCAGCTTCGTCAGTAGAAGGTAAGAGTAAAAAACTACTAGCCCCGTCTTCTTGAACATTCATAGTAAAGTCGGTACCACGTACAGACACGGAAGCAGTAGGTGATTTTATTTTTACATTTTGTCTAGAGTTTTTAGCTATCTTCCCTGAAGAATACCTTATAGTACCTAAGGCTGCTTTTAAAGATAACTTACCAGTTTTTTTGTTAGGATTATAAACAAACTCGTCTATTAATAACTTAGAGTATTCTGTAACGCTAACTTTAGTATCATCAACAAATTTTATATTAGCTCTACCTTTTAAGGTCTCAATTAAATCTCTCATTTCAACTGGAGTGTTAACCTCAGTTAAAATTTTATCACCCTTTCTAGTAATTTGAGCCGCTTTAGTTTGTGATGTTACATTCCCTATTTCACCAAAAGCTGGTATTAAAAATAATAAGAATAATAAACTACTCGTTACCAGCCTGTGGTGGGCCGTCTGGGTTGCTAAATTCGTTAAACGGTATAACGTTATTTTCAATTTGCTCAGGCATAAATGTCGGATCAAACGCCCCGTCGGTTTGGAATATTTGGTATGCATTTTCATTTCCTAGAATTGATAATTCAATAAATTGGCTTTCAGCGCCTACTTGTGATACTAATAAAGAGTTACTACTTCCAAAAACATCAACTAGTTGAGAGTGACCAATTAGACCACCGTGACCTTCTTGATAGCTACTTATTTCATTTAAAGAACCTGCGATGTGGTAATCAGTAAAGGTATATGAAGTATCAAATAATAACAAATCAACTGAGTTGGAAGCGCCTTCTACGTTTAAGTTAATTAAGCCGTTATTTACAGTAGCTTTTTGTGTATCTTCCTCATTACCAGCGATTAAAACATTATTAGAATCTCCTGCAACAAAAGCATTTACTTCATTTTTATCTCCCTCTAGTGCTAAAATAAACTCATTTGCATCACCCTGTAATTCAATATTTACTAGTTCTTCATTACCAATTGAATCAATATCAATTAGGTTTTCATTACCTATAGTTCCAATGTTAAAGATAACTTCTTCACCTTCAATTCGGGATCTGTTAGTACCTTCACCTAAATTGTTTGCTGAGCCTATTTGAGATATGTTAAATATACCCGCACTACCAATTTGATCTAAATAAATTTCATTGCTTGCGTTAAGCAAGCCTCCGGTAGTAAATAGTAGAGCTATTAAGAGAGATTTTATTTTCATAAAAATATTTATATAAAATCTATCCTTTTAACTTGGTTACCGGCATTTTATCTGCTTTTGGCTCTTTAGCTTCTTCTGTAGGCACCGCCGGTGATTTTTTAAATTTCCACATTTTTTTCTTTTCGCCTTTTGTAATAAGATCAACTATAGCCATATCTATTGCTGCTCGAGTCGCTACAGATACTAGTTCGTTTTTTGCGAATCCAAATTCTATTTCTAATGGATTTAAAGCATCTTTAACATACTTAAACACGTCTGTGCCAACTGCAGTTGAATATATTGTCTTCGATACTGTTGAAGATAATAAAATTTCGCTAGTCAAAGTACTAACAAATCTTATCGATACAGTAACAACATCTTTTCTATGCTGTTCATGAGCTCCTATTCCAAGATATGCAGCTCCAACTCCGCCAGATACTGCATTTGTATCATATCCAATAATACCACCATGAATTAATAACCCAGCAAATAACAACGGTTTTAATCCAGTATTATCATCATCTGTAAAATCTTCTCTAGTTTGTTGGACCAGAGCGCGCTCTCTCATTACAGTGTCTAGTTGGCCTCTTTCTAATACTTTAAACCAACCATTAGATTCTAAAAGAGACTCAATAAGCCAAGCTTCTCCTCCTTGTGAGACAGCAGCAGAAAAACTAGCGAAATTATCAGATTGTTTTCTTGCACCTGTTAAATCTTTAAAGCTATTTACACCTATATAAATAGGTTCACCGTCAAGCTCTGGAAGCTTATTTAAAGTTACGAGTGCGGCTATGGGCGCGGGAGCAACTATTGGAGGATCGTGTGGACCTCCTTGAAAGGTTTCACATCCACTATATAGTAGCAACGACGAGCCTAAAAGACTATTCAGCAGTAGATTCTTCATTAATAGGCTCGGGCAGTAGGAGAGATCCAATGGGAATTAAAATTGTTGTAAGATCACCATCAGTGTCAACTACAGTTAAATTAATTTTATCAGCTAGTCTATACCAGGAAATAACATTACCGTCAAGATCAAAGGACCCAGAATCTGAACCAGTATCTGCAAACAATTGCTCGGTAACCTGCTTAGAAAGCTCTGAATAAATCCGTGACTGTAAGTTTGTTAAGAACACCTGTAGCGGTCTTCTATTATTAGCTAAATTAGCCTGAATTGCTAATGATTTTAGCTCGTCCTTAACTGTTTTCTTTCTAGCTGCGGAAATATTTTCTAGATTAATTTTATGTGCACTATAGCCAAGGCCGCTAAAAGACGGGGATTTAAATTTAAATTTTAATTCATCAGCTGCAGCGCTACTACAGCAAAGTAATACTAACCAAATATACCTCATAACACTATTTACCTCTATTAATATATATTGCTAGAGTCTAGTGTCTGAAATATGCTTATTTTTTCTCCTATTCTCTCTTCTCTCCTCTTCATGCATTTTTTCTTGCTCTTGAAGAATCATTTGAATTTTTGTATTAAGACGAATCATGTCGTTATCTAACATTCTTATTCTATCGATAAGCCCTATTAACGTTCCTGTGGATTCATCTAATACAGGTTTTATTTCCTTTACAACCCAGTTCCATGTATAATATACAAAATAACCTAAACCGAATGCTGCAATAATCGGAAATCCAAAATCATTTATAGCTTTAACTATTTCATCACTCATTAGTCTTTTCTAGCATCCTCCTTTCCTTCATTAGCAGCTAATCTATCTAAATTTGGATGCTTGTTAAAAGCGTAAGATACTAATGTATCGATTTTTACTATATCATTATTCATCGTCTGTACCCTATTTTCTAATGATTTTATCATTCCTCCTAAACCTTTTACAGCGCCTGTTATTTCACTGAGTATAAATTTAAGAATAATAAAAACAAATGCTCCACATGTTATAGCTCCTGCTATAGGGAAACCGACATCAGTAACGAACTTTAAGAACTCTTCCACTAAATTATTTAATATACCTCTTGAAAAATGACCGTTTGGGTATAAAATAATAAATAATGCTCCAACTGATACTCCATTTAATTGGTGACTATCTCCTTCAGAGTGATTGGATGGCACTTAATAAAACGAAATGCAGTAAAGCAGCTGCAGCGCATGCGCTTACATATTCGTTACCTTTTTTAATTTTGGACCCATCTGCCGTGGCATTTGCTGTAATTTGCATAACTCACTTTTTTATTGATCGTTTTAGATTAGCTCGGTATGTTGTTTATGCTAAAAATTTAATACTCGGTCCTAAAAAGTATTGGCATAAATGGGAAGATTGCAAAGAGACAGGGTATCATAAAGATGTTCCACAATGGTTGTCATTATGGTTATTAGTTGCTAGCGACAATACTATTCATTTGCTTATTAACTGGGCGGCGTTATCATATCTATAATGAAGTTTTCAAATTGGATTGCTCTGTTTTCGCAAACCGGGTCTGAGATAGCTGATCTATCTTCAGCATTAAATAGGGTACCAGATTTTGTTATAACTAACGCTAAATTAGATCAAATTGATTCTAGAGTGGAGGTTGATTTTAGAGTTAATAAAGAAGAAGCAAAGACGTTAGATATTTTAGAAAATTTAAATTTTAATAACGACGATACACTTATTACATTAAATGGTTGGTTGAGAATAGTACCTCCGGATAAGTGTAACAAGTATAATATATACAACGGTCACCCGGGGCTTATAACAAAATATCCTGAATTAAAAGGTAAAGATCCCCAAAAGCGTGTATGGGAGAATATGGCTTCATACCCGGAGATTGGCAGCGTGGTTCATAGAGTAGTAGCAGAAGTAGATGCCGGGGAGGTTATGGTAGAAAAATCTGTAAAAACAATTGGTGGTGCCTGGAATGATCATCTCGGTGCATTAAGAAAGACATCTTTTGATGCTTGGTATAGTTTTTTAAAGGAACGTCTATATAATAAAGTATGATTTGTTCGTTTACTGGCGCGCAAAGTACAGGTAAAACTACCTTACTAAAAAAACTTCATGCAGAAAATGGTGATTATCCATTTACGTTTGTACCAGAGGTTACGAGATTAGTAGCGCGTGAATATAATATGCCTATTAACGAAGGTGGAGGTGATTTAACACAGCTGCTTATTATGACCGAACATGTTCGGAATATTTATAGAAATAGAGCTGATCATCTAATTAGAGGGGTGCATCAAATATTTGATCGATGCGCGTTAGACGGTATTGTATATTCTCTATGGCTACTCAATAAAGATAAAATCAGTAGGCGATGTTATGATGCGTGTGAATTAGTTTGGGAAAATTTAAAAGATAAATATGATGTTATTTTTTATACATCTCCGGAGGATGTAAAGTTGATAGAGGATGGTGAAAGAAGCGTAGATGAGGCGTTCCGGAAAGAAATTATTGATATATTTGAATTGCATTTACATAGAGAAAACTTTGATTGCGAGGTTGTAACGTTAAAAGGTAGTGTTAAGGACAGGTTAAAGACCGTCCGGGCAACTCTTGCTAAACATGACATTGGTATTAAAATTTAAATATGGTAAAGCTCGATAATAAAAACGTTAGTAAACATCTAGGTCAGACCTCAGAATATAAATCTACTTATGATCCGAAGCTCCTGGTTAGAGAGCCTCGCCAATCTAATAGAACGCATCTAGGGATTACGGATGATGATTTACCTTTTGTAGGCAATGATACTTGGAATGCTTATGAAATTTCAGCTCTTACTAATGAAGGTCTTCCTGTTGTTGGTGTAGCTAAAATTGTATATCCTTGTGAAAGTAAATATATTGTTGAATCTAAGTCTATTAAGTTATATTTTAATTCCTTTAATATGACGAAATTAGGTGAGACTAGTGAGGTAGTTCTCGATAATATTAGCATTATGGCTAGGAAGGATTTAAGCGAGCTGCTCGATATGGTCGTTGAGGTTAAGGTCCATTCTAATAAAAGAGTTTTAGGTGATACTTCTATTTTTGTAGCAAAAGATGAGTGGATGCATGGAGAGAATTGTACTCCTAGTTATATCACTCTTGAAGATGAATACCCTGTTGATAATACAGAATTTTCCGTATATAAAGAAACACCTAATCTTCTTAAAGAAATTGAAGATGCACCATCAGATAAAGTTTATTATCATAGTGCTTTGTTAAAATCTAATTGCAGGGTTACATCTCAACCGGATTGGGGAGATGTTTATATCTATATAAAGGGTAGAAATACTGTAGATCCTATTTCTCTATTACAGTATATTGTATCATTTAGAGATGAATGTCATTTTCATGAGGAAATTTGTGAAGCTATTTATAAGCGATTAATGGATACAATTCACCCAGAAGAATTAAGTGTAAGGTGTTTATATGCTCGTCGAGGTGGAATTGATATTAATCCGGAGCGCGCCTCACATAAAAAGCTACTGCATCACACGCTTAGTCAAATTGATGTACCGCATATTAAAACCCCAAAACAATAATTTAAAAATGAACAAAATACACGTCATATCCGCCGGAAGAAATGCTGGAAAATTTATCACCTATTGTATCGATAGTGTGCAAAGGCAAACATTGCAACCTGACAGCCACACTGTTATAGATGATATATCTGATGATAATACAGCAGAAGAGTTAAAAGCATATGAAAGTCGAAAAGATATTCCATACCTTAAAATTGTTCACAACACCGAACGACAATATAGATTAAGGAATATTTATAAACACGCAATTAATAAGGATCCAGAAGATATAATATGTGTTGTTGATAGTGATGATTGGCTTTCGAAAAGGAATGCATTAGAGGTGGTTAAAGAGGCGTACGACTCGGATCCCAAGTTAGAGTATGTTTATACTAATTATAGACGTTCTCATGAAACAACAAAAGGACATGGCGAGATGCCAGAGGATGATTGGGAGCCATATAAAGGCGGTTGGCCAATGAGCCATATGTCAACCTTTAAGGTTAAGACTCTGGCTAGCATACCTAAAGCTAACTTTTTAGATTGGAATGGTAGATGGTTTAGAATGGCTACTGACTTTGCTTATATATTGCCGGTAATGCACAGACTTCGAGAAAGGGACGGTGGTTATTCTGCTGTTAAATTTATTGATGAAGTGTTTTATGTATATCACTTTTTTAATAATCCTGGGAAACCTCGCTCCGGTCCAGAAGGAGATAGGTTAGGCTCAGAGGCTGTTCGAAATTCTGACTTTATTCAAAAGCGAGGCTATATTGAAGATTAGAGATGCCGATTAAATATCTTTAATGGCAAAATCATTAAGGAAGCTTATAACAACATTTCAGGGTAAAGAGAATTTTTTTGATGGGAATGTAGGTATAGGAGCTATTCCCGGGGAAAGACTTTCTGTATCTGGTAATATAAGCGCTTCAGGTTCTGTAATAGGGCCTAGTATTTCCGGTACTTGGATCGGTAATTCACTATCAAGTAAACAGGTTAACGTTGAAGGTATTGATATAAAATCAACAGGCCAGGTTAAAGATTTATTTTTAAAGTCAACTGGTGATGGTCAAGTAATATGGGACCCTATAAATGAAGGTGATGAATTTGATTTTGATAATCAAAATATTGACGGTGATCTAATTGTAAGAGGAGATATTATAGAATATTCATCAAACGGAATTGTTTATTCTAAAACTAGTGTATTTACTGGTCCAATGTCAACGGGTGCAAATACATTAAACACTTTTGATAAAGATCAGTTTATGACAGCTAAATATGTTATTTCACTTTTTAATTCTGCTTCCTCGAGAACAGCCTGTGAGGTGTTAGTAACGCATAACGGTGCAAGTGTAGCTGACGGTACTACGTATGGCATAGTTGATGCTCAAGCTGCTTCGCTCCTGTCAGATGTTACAGCTAGTGTAGGTTCTACATATATTAACCTTACTATTACCACGACAGCAGATTGTACCGCAACTGTTTATGGAGTTGCTCATTATTAATTGTACATTTGCTGATAAGGTAATAAATATACATACATAATGAGACTGTTTAGCGAAAAGGTAGTCCCTACCTTTACTAGCTCAGATCTTAACATCTTAACAGTTAAAAGTTTAGAAGAGACTTTTTTCGATGTTTATGAATTTGAGATAAACGGTAAAAAATTTATTGCAGAAAAGAAGAGCCTGTATATGGGCTCTCCTGTCGTAGATATACCGGTAGAGATAGAGGATGAAGAGTTTATAGCTCCTTTCATATTACGTGAAGGCGTATTTAATGTGGAGTTTAATAAAAATAATAAAACCTACGTAGGTTCAGTTACAAAAGAAGAGCCTGAAATAGTTTTAGAAGAGGTTGTAGAGGAAGAAGTAGAAGAAATAATCGACCTACCATCAATAGTTGATGAATTGTGTGTTGAACAGGGGTCCCCAACCTCGAGAATGATCTTTGATCAAAATGTAGATGTATCCGTATCGGATTATGATTATAATATTTTAATTGTAGATAATTTTGATGAAGTATATTTTGATATATTTGAAGTAAAGATTAATAATAAAACCTATAACGCGGAAAAGATATCTGAATATAAGGGACGGCCTGTAGTTAGTGTACCTATTATATTCGAAAATAAAGAATATATTGCACCTTTTGTTCTAGAAAAAGGACCACAGGAAGTATTCTTTAATGAGAATAATTTACAATTTGTAAAACACATTAAGGAAGAGAAGTTAGACCTTCCGGAGTTTGATAAAGATGTTGTCGAGGATGTTGTTTTAGAGAAAAAAGAAGATATATTACAGGATATAGCTAAAGCGAGAAAATTAGCTAAAAAATATGCTGAAGATATTAAGCAGCAAAAAATTGACGAAGCTAATAACACTATCAAGTCAAATGAGCAGCGAGTCGAGAGTTACTTAAAAGATGTTAGAGCAGAGTTAACGAGCGAATTTCTTACAATTGTAGAAAAAGTAAATACAGACTTAAAGGAAGATACAGAATCTACAACAAAAAATTTAACTTCTTATATTGAAACGTATGTAGAAAGGGAAAGTAATAGGTTATTAGATAATTTAGAAGAGCTCAATGAAGGCAGTATTCAGCATTTTGAAGCAAAGATTCAAGAGTTAGTAAAGAACATATACACCAACAATCTCACTAAGTTAATCAACGAGAAAAATAACGATAATATATCACGTTACACTAAGTTATTTAAGAATACAAAAACTTCGTTAGAAGAACTGTTGGATGAAAATAAAGAAGAAATAAAAACTTCTTTAGATAGTCTTGAGGAAAAGGTTGACATAGATATAACAACGCTAGAAAAAAGTAATGTAGTTTTAGAAGATAAATTACAACGCGGTCTTAACAAAGCTCTTAGCAGAGCCGGGAATATAAAGATAGATACATTAAAGGAAGTAGATAGCAGAATTAAAGTTACAGAGGAAAAAATAACTGATGTATACGAGGTAACGTTAAACGAGGTCGGTCAGCAGTTAGATAAAAGAATACAGGATGTATCTTATATTAACGAAAAAATAGAAAACTTAACACAGGTTAGTGAGAGCGGTGCGCATGCTACGGAAGAAGAGTTAAAGGATGTAAAGAGTGATATTGTTAAGTTACAGGTTGAAAAAGGTCTATTAAGTGAAAGGATTGCTGAAAGTAAAGTTTTATTAGATAAAGGAATAGATAAACTAAACAAGCTTAATAAAAATATAGCTAAAGAAAATAAAATCTATATAAAGGAAGAGGTAGATAAACTTACAAAATATAGTGAAAAAAGCTCCGAACAGACAGCTACTAAATTAGATAGATTTAGTAGCAAAGTAACTAAACAGATACAAGAAGCTAAACAGCATTTAGATAAGGATTTAGAGAAGACAGACACAAAAATTTCTGAAGCTAAAAAATCCGCTCGAAAAGATATAGATAATACTGAGCAAGTATTAACCTCTTTAATAGAGGCAAGGTTAGAAGATACTAATACCGAAATTAATAAGCTTTTAACAAAAAAGGTTAAAAAGGTAGATGATGAATTTAAGGAGCAGCTAACATCTAAAATAGAGGAAAACAAAAAGATACTCTTTCAAGAGGTAGAAGAGTTAAAGCAAACACTACCTGAAACAATAGAAAAAAAATTAGCTCTAGAACAGGTACAATTTGATAAATTACCTGAAAAAAATGAAAAGATTGATGTTAAAGGTATTAAAAGAGATTTAGAGAATAAATTATCTTCAAGCTTAAATTCGAGATTTACGCAGGAAATAGCTGCTGTAAGAAGATATCTAGATACTTACGGCGGGGGAGGTGGTAGTGTTGCAAAGCAGTTTGCCGATGGCGGTACTATGACGGGAGATCTTGACGTTATTAATAAAGCTAGTATATTGTCCGGTGGTGTAGATCTCGCTGATATATTTGCAACATCAGAAGAAGCAAGTGGAATAACCGGGTCAGGAACGAAAGGTTATGTACCTTATTTTTCTGATAGTACAACTTTAGCAAATAGTCTTTTAAGCGGCGGTACAGCTGTAACAAGAACGACTGGTTCTTTAAGCGCTACAACTGATATATATGTTGGTGGGTGTCTTGGTATTGGAACTGTCACACCAAATGAAGAACTTACTGTAGCTGGTACCTTAAGCGCATGCACGTCTGTTTACAGCAACAGTATCTGTGGTATATCAACAGTTTGTGGTGCTGCTGTATGCGGTACAACTTCAGTTCGTAGTCCTGCTGTATGCGGTACAACTTCAGTTCGTAGTCCTGCTGTTTGTGGTTCAACTTCTGTTTGCGGAGGTACTGTAGTAGGTACTTCTATAAGCGCTACATCTACCAACAGTGGTTTTGTTTCAGCAGGAAGGGACTTAGCTGATATATTTACAACTTGCTCTGGTGATGTAACCGGTGTTACAGCCGGCCCTGGTCTATCTGGAGGGGGTACAGAAGGAGACGTAACTGTCGGTGTTGGTTTTGGTGACGGTATAACTGTTGCCGCCGACACGGTTGCAGTTGATAGTACAGTTGTAAGAACAACTGGAGATCAAACTATTGCCGGTAAGAAGACATTTTCTAGAGGTATAACTACATCTGATGGTCTTAGTGCTACAGCTACTACAAATGGTTTTGTTTCAGCAGGAAGGGATCTTGCTGATATATTTGCAACCTCATCTGGTAACGTTGATGGTTCTGGTAACACAGGTTATTTGTCATATTGGTCTGATACAGATACACTAGCAAATAGTCTTTTAAGCGGCGGTACAGCTGTAACAAGAACGACTGGTTCTTTAAGCGCCACAACTGATATATATGTTGGTGGGTGTCTTGGTATTGGAACTGTCACACCAAATGAAAACCTTACTATAGCTGGTAATGTAAGTGCTACAGGGACTTTATCAGCAGCTGATGCTAAATTTGGAAGTGATAGTATAACTATAAATGGTCCGGCTGGGACGATCTATACAACTGGTGCAATTTGTACCAATAGCTATCTTCAGTCCTATGGCGGTACTTCTTGTTTCGGTGGTGCTGCTGTCAATCTTTGCGAAGCTACACCCCTCTATGCTTGTGGCTGTGTGCGAGTTGGACAAGGGATCTCTGGTGGAATTCCCTTAGTTGTTACTGGTAATCTTAGTGCGACAAGTACTTTAAGCGGTAGTGCTGTTGAAACTTCTGATACAACCAGAGGGTTTGTTTCAGCTGGTCGTGACTTAGCTGATATATTTGCTAGGTCAGCTGGCAACATAACAGGAGTGACAGCTGGACCAGGTTTATCGGGAGGAGGATCTACCGGGGATGTAACTGTTAGTGTTAGTTGGGGAGACGGTATAACAGATGGTGGAGACGCGGTCGCAGTTGATAGCACGGTTGTAAGAACGACAGGAGCGGAATCGATTGGAGGATTAAAGACGTTTACAGATAATATTACTACATCACGTGGTCTTACTGCACATGATGGTCTAAGCGCTAGATCAACTCGAAATGGTTTTGTTTCAGCTGGTCGTGACTTAGCTGATATATTTTCTTTTGCAAAAATATTTACCAAAGGTACAGGTTTAGCTAATGGCAGTGTAATAGATACCTTTTCTACTTCTGATATGTCAGCTGGGAAGTATGCTATACAAGTTAAACGCACCGGTGGTGGTACATATTTTAGTGAATTAAGCATAACAACAGACGGTACTAATTTAGGGGTTGTTGAATATGGGGTGAATCATACTACATCTGAACCTTTTGTACAATATGGGGCTGTTGTTTCCGGTGGTACGGTATCTTTAACAGCGCAAAAAACCGGGGCGTATGATATGGCTGATTTTGAGTTTAAAGGGAATAGACTTAATTTATTCTAATTTTAGGACTTTAGATAAATATATTTACGGGGGAAAGTGAACTCGTAGCTATGGCACTTAATAAAGACTTTAAAGTAAAGAATGGGCTAACTGTGACCCAAGATCTATCTGTTGGTGGAAATGCGTATCTTAATGCACTAACTGGTACAAATGCGACGTTCACTAAATTAACCGCAACAGAATTTGAAGCAACTTCTGCAACTTTTACAAGGACAATTGTATCATCAACTTCAGCTTTATCTGTTATTAATCATGGTACAGGTCCTGCTTTATATGTAAGGCAAAAGGGAGCCCAACCAATCGCACAGTTTATAGATCAAGAAGGCGGAGAAATACATTTTGCAGATACCGGTGCTCTCGGCGTTAATACATCATCTCCAAATGAAAAACTTACCGTATCTGGTAACATAAGCGCTCTTGGTAGTCTTAGTGCTGGTCTAGGGTCGCAAATTGCTGCTTGTAATAGTGCAGCTGGAGGCTTTATATCAGGTGGTCGTGATCTTGCTGATATATTTGCTACATCTTCTGGTAGCGTTGAAGGATCAGGTAGCACAGGTTATTTATCATATTGGTCTGATAGTAATACTTTAGCGGATAGTCTTTTAAGCGGTGGTACAGCTGTAACAAGAACAACTGGTGCCTTAAGTGCTGCTACATCTATTTGTAGCCCAGCTATATGTGGTACAACATCTGTTTGTGGTGCAGCTGTTTGCGGTACTACATCTGTTTGTGGTCCTGCTGTATGCGGTACAACATCTGTTTGTGGTCCTGCTGTATGCGGTACAACTTCTGTTTGTGGTCCTGCTGTATGCGGTACAACTTCAGTTTGTAGCCCAGCCGTCTGCGGTACAACATCAGTTTGTGGTGCAGCTGTTTGCGGTACTACATCAGTTTGTGGTGCAGCTGTTTGCGGTACATCAACAGTTTGTAGCCCGCAAGTTTGTGGTACAACAAAAGTACAAGGAGTGGCTGTATGTGGTACAACATCAGTTTGTGGTGCTCTTGTTTGTTCTACTGGTAGTATAGTTGGTGATTCTCTAAGCGCTTATAAGGGGTTAAGTGGGTTACATGTTGCTGCTTGTAATAGTTCTTATGGAGGATTTATATCCGGCGGGCGTGATTTAGCTGATATATTTACAACTTGCTCTGGTGATGTGACCGGTGTTACAGCCGGGCCTGGTCTATCCGGAGGAGGTACAGAAGGAGACGTAACTCTCGGTGTTGGTTTTGGTGACGGTATAACTGTTGCCGCCGACACGGTTGCAGTTGATAGTACGGTTGTAAGAACAACCGGTGCACAATCGATTGGAGGAGCAAAGACATTTTCTAGTGATATAACTACATCACGTGGCCTTACTGCACATGGTGGTCTAAGCGCTAGATCAACTAGAAATGGTTTTGTTTCAGCTGGGCGTGATTTAGCTGATATATTTGAAACATGCTCTAGTAGTGTTGATGGATCAGGAACCGCCAATTTCGGAGCGCAATGGTCAGATACAGACACATTAACAGATAGTCTTTTAAGCGGCGGTACAGACATGACCAGAACTACTGGTTCTTTGAGTGCTTCTACAGCTATTTGTAGTCCTGCTATATGCGGTACGACATCAGTTTGCGGTGCAGCTGTATGCGGTTCAACATCTGTTTGTAGTCCTGCTGTTTGTGGTACATCAACAGTTTGTAGCCCAGCTATATGCGGTACGACATCAGTTCGTAGCCCTGCTGTCTGCGGTACAACATCAGTATGTGGTGCAGCTGTATGTGGTACAACATCAGTATGTGGTCCAGCTGTCTGTGGTACAACTTCAGTTTGTGGTGCTCTTGTTTGTGGTACAACATCAGTTTGCGGATTTGAGGTCGTCGGTGGCTCTTTAAGCGCTACATCTACCAACAGCGGTATTGTTTCTGCTGGTCGTGATCTTGCTGATATATTTGCTACTAGTTCAGGTAACGTTGATGGATCAGGTAGCACAGGTTATATACCAAGTTGGTCTGATAGTGATACTTTAACCAATAGTCTTTTAAGCGGTGGTACAGCTGTAACAAGAACGACAGGCACCTTAAGTGCTGCCACAGCTATTTGTAGTCCTGCTGTTTGCGGTACAACATCAGTTTGCGGTGCTGCTGTTTGTGGTACAACATCTGTTTGTAGTCCTGCTGTTTGCGGTACTACATCTGTTTGTGGTCCTGCTGTTTGTGGTACAACTTCAGTTTGTGGTCCTGCTGTTTGTGGTACAACATCAGTTTGTAGTCCACAAGTTTGTGGTACGACAAAAGTACAGGGAGTGGCAGTCTGTGGTACTACATCTGTTTGTGGTGCTCTTATTTGTTCTACTGGTAGTATAGTAGGTACTTCTTTAAGCGCTTATAAGGGTTTAAGCGGGCTCCATGTTGCTGCTTGTAATAGTTCTTATGGTGGCTTTATCTCCGGTGGTCGTGATCTTGCTGATATATTTGCAACCTCATCCGGTAACGTTGATGGATCAGGAACTGCCGGTTTTGGAGCGCAATGGTCTGATAGTAATACTTTAACGGATAGTCTTTTAAGTGGTGGTACAGCTGTAACAAGAACAACGGGCACCTTAAGTGCTGCTACAGCTGTTTGTAGTCCTGCTATATGCGGTACAACATCTGTCTGTGGTGCAGCTGTATGCGGTACAACTTCTGTTTGTAGTCCTGCTGTTTGTGGTACGACATCAGTTTGTAGTCCGGCTGTCTGTGGTAGTACATCAGTTTGTAGCCCAGCTGTCTGTGGTACAACATCAGTTTGTGGTGCAGCTGTTTGCGGTACTACATCAGTTTGTAGTCCACAAGTTTGCGGTTCAACAAAAGTACAGGGAGTAGCTGTTTGCGGTACAACATCAGTTTGTGGTGGTACTGTATATGGTACTACTATAAGCGCTTCTAATGGTCTTAGTGCTACTGGAGGCACTAATTATTTTGCTTGTAATGTTGGGATAGGGACACCAGCAGACGCTAGTTATGGCCTTAGGGTGAACGGTTTCATAAAAGACACCAGATTCTCTACGAGCAATAGCCAAATCATTCACGCTAATAACAACTCTCAGTTGAAATTGGGGAACGCTTTATTCTCAGAAGTTTCTAACACGGACATAAGCATAACACCAAATGGCGGTGACTCCTATTTTGATGGTGGTAATGTCGGCATAGGAACATCGACACCTAATCAAAAACTTACTGTATCAGGTAACATAAGCGCTCTTGGTAGTCTTAGTGCTGGTCTCGGGTCGCAAATCGCTGCTTGTAATAGTGCAGCTGGCGGCTTTATATCAGGTGGTCGCGATCTTGCTGATATATTTGCAACTAGTTCAGGTAACGTTGACGGTTCTGGTAGCACAGGTTATTTATCATATTGGTCTGACAGTGATACTTTAGCAGATAGTCTTTTAAGCGGTGGTACAGCTGTAACAAGAACAACTGGTACCTTAAGTGCTTCTACAGCTATTTGTAGCCCAGCTATATGTGGTACAACTTCTGTCTGTGGTGCAGCTGTCTGCGGTACAACATCTGTTTGTAGCCCTGCTGTATGTGGTACATCAACAGTTTGTAGTCCACAAGTTTGTGGTACGACAAAAGTACAGGGAGTGGCAGTCTGTGGTACTACATCAGTTTGTGGTGCTCTTGTTTGTTCTACCGGTAGTATAGTAGGTACTTCTGTAAGCGCTTATAATGGTTTAAGCGGGTTGCACTTTGCTGCTTGTAATAGTTCTTATGGTGGCTTTATTTCCGGAGGGAGAGACCTAGCTGATATATTTGAAACATGCTCTAGTAGTGTTGATGGATCAGGAACTGCCGGTTTTGGAGCGCAATGGTCAGATACAGACACATTAACAGATAGTCTTTTAAGCGGTGGTACAGATGTAACAAGAACAACAGGTACCTTAAGCGCTGCCACAGCTGTCTGTAGCCCAGCTATATGCGGTACAACTTCTGTATGCGGTGCTGCTGTCTGTGGTACAACTTCAGTTTGTAGCCCTGCTGTATGCGGTACAACTTCTGTTTGTGGCCCTGCTGTATGCGGTACAACTTCTGTTTGTGGTCCTGCTGTATGCGGTAGTACATCTGTTTGTAGTCCAGCTGTCTGTGGTACAACATCTGTCTGTGGTGCTGCTGTCTGTGGTACATCAACAGTTTGTAGTCCGCAAGTTTGTGGTACAACAAAAGTACAGGGAGTAGCTGTTTGCGGTACAACTTCAGTTTGTGGTGCTCTTGTTTGTTCTACCGGGAGTATAGTTGGTAATTCTGTAAGTGCTTATAATGGTTTAAGTGGATTACATGTCGCTGCTTGTAATAGTTCATACGGTGGATTTATTTCCGGTGGTCGCGACTTAGTAGATGTTTTTGCTGGCGGTTGTTGTTTAGGTACAGTTACAAGTGTTACAGGTGGTGATGGTATTGATTCTACTGGTGGTACTACTCCTGAGATTGCTGTTAACACTACTGTTGTTCGAACAACCGGAGATCAAACTATAGCTGGTAATAAATCATTTACCGGCAATACTTCCATGACTGGTAATCTATCCGTAAGGGGTACAGTCACTTGCATTGATACACGAATAGAGACAACGTCTGCTGTAGAGATTCATAACTCAGGTACAGGTCCGGCGTTATGTGTTAATCAAACAGGAGCACAACCTGTCGCTGATTTTCAGGACGACGGAACGTCAGCTCTTTATATTGAAGACGGTGGTAATGTAGGTATAGGGACCAATGATCCAAATCAACTTCTCACTGTAGCTGGTACCTTAAGCGCTTGCACGTCTGTTTGCAGCCCAGCTATCTGTGGTATATCAACAGTTTGTGGTTCTGCTGTATGCGGTACAACATCTGTTTGTAGTCCACAAGTTTGTGGTACAACAAAAGTACAAGGGGTGGCTGTTTGTGGTACTACATCTGTTTGTGGTGCTGCTGTATGCGGTACAACTTCTGTTTGTAGCCCAGCTGTTTGTGGTACAACATCAGTTTGTGGTCCTGCTGTATGCGGTAGTACATCTGTTACTTCTCCAGCTGTCTGTGGTACAACTTCAGTTTGCGGTGCTCTTATTTGTTCTACTGGTAGTATAGTAGGTACTTCTTTAAGCGCTTATAAGGGGTTAAGCGGGCTCCATGTTGCTGCTTGTAATAGTTCTTATGGTGGCTTTATCTCCGGTGGTCGTGATCTTGCTGATATATTTGCAATATCATCCGATAACGTTGATGGATCAGGAACTGCCGGTTTCGGAGCGCAATGGTCTGATGGTAATACTTTAACAGATAGTTTACTAAGCGGCGGTACAGATGTAACAAGAACAACCGGTACCTTAAGTGCTTCTACAGCTATTTGTAGTCCTGCTATATGTGGTACTACATCTGTATGTGGTGCAGCTGTTTGCGGTACAACATCTGTTTGTGGTCCTGCTGTCTGTGGTACAACATCTGTTTGTGGTGCAGCTGTTTGCGGTACAACATCTGTTTGTGGTCCTGCTGTATGCGGTACAACATCTGTTTGTAGTCCTGCTGTCTGTGGTACAACATCAGTTTGTGGTCCTGCTGTATGCGGTACAACATCTGTTTGTGGTCCTCAAGTTTGTGGTACGACAAAAGTGCAGGGAGTAGCTGTTTGCGGTACAACATCAGTTTGTGGTCCTGCTGTTTGCGGTACTACATCTGTCTGTGGAGGTACTGTAGTAGGTACTTCTATAAGCGCTACATCTACCAATAGTGGTATTGTTTCCGCTGGTCGTGATCTTGCTGATATATTTGCTACATCTTCTGGTAGCGTTGAAGGATCAGGTAGCACAGGTTATTTATCATATTGGTCTGATAGTAATACTTTAGCGGATAGTCTTTTAAGTGGTGGTTCACAGGTAACAAGAACAACGGGGACCTTAAGTGCCGGTTGTTTAATTGGTCCTGCTGTATGCGGTACAACATCAGTTTGCGGTGCAGCGGTTTGCGGTACAACTTCTGTTTGTGGTCCTGCTGTATGCGGTACAACATCAGTTTGTAGCCCTGCTGTTTGCGGTACTACATCTGTTTGTGGTGCAGCTGTCTGTGGTACAACATCTGTTTGTAGCCCAGCCGTCTGCGGTACTACATCTGTTTGTGGTGCAGCTGTCTGTGGTACAACTTCAGTTTGCGGTGCAGCTGTTTGTGGTACTACATCTGTTTGTAGTCCTGCTGTTTGTGGTTCAACATCAGTTTGCGGTGCTCTTATTTGTTCTACTGGTAGTATCGTCGGTGATTCTTTAAGTGCTTATAATGGTTTAAGCGGGCTCCATGTTGCTGCTTGTAACAGTTCATACGGTGGCTTTATATCAGGCGGTCGCGATTTAGTAGATGTTTTTGCTGGTGGTTGCTGCTTAGGTACAGTCACTAGTGTCGCTGGTGGTGATGGTATGTCCGGCACGGTAACATCTTCCGGTTCGTTGGCAGTTGACAGCACAGTTGTAAGAACAACCGGAGCACAAACTATAGCTGGTAATAAATCATTCACCGGTGATACTTCCATGACCGGAAATCTTTCGGTACGAGGTACCGTTACATGTATCGATACGCGTATTGAAACAACGTCTGCTGTGGAGATTCATAACTCAGGTACAGGACCAGCATTATGTGTTAATCAAACAGGAGCGCAGCCGGTCGCTGACTTCCAAGACGATAGTACATCAGCTTTGTATATTGCAAATGGCGGTAATGTTGGTATAGGGACCAATGATCCAAATGAAGAACTTACTGTAGCTGGTACGTTGAGTGCTTGCACGTCTGTTTGCAGCCCAGCTGTCTGTGGTATATCAACAGTTTGTGGTTCTGCTGTCTGTGGTACAGCTTCAGTTTGTGGTCCTGCTGTATGCGGTACTACATCTGTATGCGGTGCTGCTGTCTGTGGTACAACTTCAGTTTGTGGTCCTGCTGTTTGTGGTACGACATCAGTTTGTAGTCCGCAAGTTTGCGGTACAACAAAAGTACAGGGAGTAGCTGTTTGCGGTACTACATCAGTTTGTGGTGCTCTTATTTGTTCTACTGGTAGTATCGTCGGTGATTCTTTAAGCGCTTATAAGGGCTTAAGTGGGTTACATGTTGCTGCTTGTAATAGTTCTTATGGTGGTTTTATATCAGGTGGTCGTGATTTAGCAGATATATTTGCAGTCTCTTCTGGTAGTGTTGATGGTTCCGGAACTGCTAATTTCTTACCAAGTTGGTCTGATAGTAATACTTTAACGGATAGTCTTTTAAGTGGTGGTACAGCTGTAACAAGAACAACTGGTACCTTAAGTGCTAACTGTTTAACTGGCCCTTCTGTCTGTGGTACAACATCAGTTTGTGGTCCTGCTGTATGTGGTACAACATCTGTATGTGGTGCAGCTGTCTGTGGTACAACATCTGTTTGTAGTCCACAAGTTTGCGGTACAACAAAAGTACAAGGAGTAGCTGTATGCGGTACAACTTCTGTTTGCGGTGCTCTTGTTTGTTCTACTGGTAGTATAGTTGGTGATTCTCTAAGCGCTTATAAGGGCTTAAGTGGGTTACATGTTGCTGCTTGTAACAGTTCATACGGCGGCTTTATATCAGGTGGAAGAGACTTAGTTGATGTATTTACAGGTGGTTGTTGTACAGGTACTACAACAGCGAGCAATACCCAAACATTTACCAACAAAAGCGGTAACATATCACAATGGACAAATGATAGTGGTTATACCGATTGTTTAGGTACAGTAACAAGTGTTACAGGTGGTGATGGTATTGATTCTACTGGTGGTACTACTCCTGAGATTACTGTTAACACTACAGTTGTTAGAACAACAGGAGATCAAACTATTGCCGGCAATAAATCATTTACCGGTAATACTTCCATGACCGGGAATCTTTCAGTTCGTGGTACTGTTACATGTATTGATACGCGGATTGAGACAACATCAGCGGTTGAAATTCATAACTCAGGTACAGGACCAGCATTATGTGTTAATCAGACAGGAGCACAGCCAGTAGCTAATTTCCTAGACGACAGTACATCAGCTTTGTATATTGCAAATGGTGGTAATGTAGGTATCGGTACAGATAATCCAAATGAAGAACTTACTGTAGCTGGTACCTTAAGCGCTTGCACGTCTGTTTGCAGCCCAGCTATCTGTGGTATATCAACAGTTTGTGGTTCTGCTGTCTGTGGTACAACATCTGTTTGTGGTCCTGCTGTTTGCGGTTCAACTTCTGTTTGTGGTCCTGCTGTATGTGGTACAACATCTGTATGTGGTCCTGCTGTATGTGGTACAACTTCAGTTTGCGGTGCAGCTATTTGTGGTACAACATCAGTATGTGGTCCTCAAGTTTGTGGTTCAACAAAAGTACAGGGACCAGCTGTCTGCGGTACGACTTCAGTTTGTGGAGGTACTGTATATGGTACTACTTTAAGCGCTTCTAATGGTCTTAGTGCTACTGGAGCCGCTAATTATTTTTCTGGTAAGGTTGGTATCGGAACTGCGACACCAACCGCAAATCTTGATATAACCTCTGCCTTAAATCAACAGCATTTATATATTCAAGGTGCTAACAGCGGAACGACCCCACTCGCATATATAAAAACTATAGCTGGTGGAAGTGTTTTGCAGTTGGAAACTGGCACAGCCTCAGATAGTAGAGACATTCTTAAAGCTAAAAATTCAAGCGGGGTAGTTCTTAACCTTCAAGCTGATGGCAAACTCGGCATCGGCACTGAGAATCCAGGACAAAAACTTACTGTATCAGGTAACATAAGCGCTCTTGGTAGTCTTAGTGCTGGTCTCGGGTCGCAAATCGCTGCTTGTAATAGTGCAGCCGGTGGATTTATATCAGGTGGTCGTGACTTAGCTGATATATTTGCAGTCTCTTCTGGTAGCGTTGATGGATCAGGTAGCACAGGTTATTTATCATATTGGACTGATAGTAATACTTTAGCAGATAGCCTTTTAAGCGGCGGTACAGATGTAACAAGAACAACGGGGACCTTAAGTGCCGGTTGTTTAATTGGTCCTGCTGTATGCGGTACAACATCAGTTTGTGGTCCTGCTGTATGTGGTACAACATCTGTATGCGGTGCAGCTGTTTGTGGTACATCAACAGTTTGTAGTCCACAAGTTTGCGGTACAACAAAAGTACAGGGAGTAGCTGTATGCGGTACAACTTCTGTTTGCGGTGCAGCTGTCTGTGGTACAACATCTGTATGCGGTGCTGCTGTATGCGGTACTACATCTGTATGTGGTCCTGCTGTTTGTGGTAGTACATCTGTTTGTAGTCCACAAGTTTGTGGTAGTACATCTGTTTGTAGTCCACAAGTTTGCGGTACAACAAAAGTACAAGGAGTAGCTGTTTGCGGTACAACATCTGTATGCGGTGCTCTTATTTGTTCCACCGGTAGTA
>Ga0208011_1000060_pt1 | contig 53203 bp, 52 predicted proteins | sample 7_EtaG_FD_184080 | JGI IMG/M metagenome (GOLD analysis project Ga0208011, IMG submission 184080) | Marine viral communities from the Subarctic Pacific Ocean - 7_ETSP_OMZ_AT15161 metaG (SPAdes) (version 2) | ecosystem: Environmental > Aquatic > Marine > Oceanic | place: Pacific Ocean | collected...
GCAAAACTCCAAGCCCCAGTAGTAGTCCGAGCAGAGTTGTTAACGGGAGCACCCTCGGGACGCAGATCAGAAATATCAAGCCCAACGCCACAACGACGTTTAAACAAGTTAGCAAGGTCTTTGCCAGCGTCCATAATGGACGAAACACTATCCTGTGGATTGTCGACAACCACACAGTTAGATAAAGATACATTAACATAATCATTTCCTATTCCCATCATCGGAGAGCCCTGCGGGACAACGTACTTAAAATCCTTTAGGTAAGAATAAATCTCTTTTTCTGTAAGGTGTGGGCCTGCTCGATGAGCATAAGTGCTACCAGCTATAGGTCCTTTGCGCTCAGACTCAAACTTCTTTTCAATTTTAGCAAACTCTTTAGCAATACGCTTATGCATGTCGTCCGGGGTTCTTTCCATAAAGTTTCCCTTTTTATCACGCAAACAATATTTTGTCATAAAGACATTCGTTGCCAGCTCATCTCCACCAAAGTATTCAAGAGTGGCTTCTCTTACTACGCTTTCCTCAAACATGATCACCCTCCACTATTCTTTTTAAATTTCTTATACTTCTCAACCAAATTTTCTTTTTGTTTCTTCACGCTTACTTCCACGAGTTCATCTTCCTCGGAAGGTTCAAGCACCTTGATACATACATTAGACGTATCCATGAACAGCGGGAAGATTATGCCGTCTGGACCATTGCGGTTTTTGGCCACGAAAAGACGCCCACTATTGGCGACCTTATCTTCGATCGTTCTTGAAATACTAAAGATAAAATCTGCCACGAAACATTTGTTAAATGCCTCGGAGATTGACTCCATCGTAATAACTTCTGCGTTAAGTCCAGACCGATTGGTCTGGGATGCTGTCCACACTGGGGCCTCGTACTCTGCTGCAATACCACGCAGCTCTTCATAAATAGATTCCAGTTCGGTTCTCTTCTCTTTAAGATAACGAACAGGGCGCAATAGATCTCCATAATCAATGATTATCATATCCACTTCTATGTTCCGCATGCGCAATTTTTCTAAATGATTCCGGACGGTTTGGGTGCTTGCAGTTTTGGTCGGGTACTCCTTCACAATTAATTGGCCAGGGACATCACTAACCTCTTCAAAAATCTTTTCTTTAAAAGAGGACAATGACTCAAGGGGAATCTTAGTGAGACACGAATCATACCGCGAAGCTACCACAGTATCCTGAAGTTCCAGAGTATAGTGTACTACCGTCTTCCCCTCCTTAAGGGCTTGTGTTCCCAGATGAACGAGTGCCATGGACTTTCCAGCCCCCGTCGGAGCGATTACTACTCCCAACTCCTTCTGGCCTAGGCCTCCTTTGCACACGGCATCGATCAATTCCCAGCCGGTAGTGACGGGATTGCGGAATCGAGGTTTAAATCGTTCCTCAAAGTCGCGCTTATAATCATACCCCGTATCATTATCGACTCCAAGCTTGAGAGAGTCATTAATAACCTGAGAAATCTCATCGAAAGAAGAGTTCTGGAGTAACCCAATAGATTTAACCATCGCGGACTTGAGGTTTTGTTTCTTGCAAAAGTCCAAGGCTGTGTCTTTAATGTACTTTAAATCTGTGGGGTCCGACACCTGGCTTCTCACGTAATACTCGCGTACCTGTTTGACTGTGAGTTCATTCTCACTATCCAACTCGGAACGTAAGATAGTCTTCATGATGTCCCGCGAGGGATGCACCTCATACTTCTTGCGATAAGCAAATACCTTATTCAAAAATAGTTTTAAATAATTTAACTCCAAAAAACCAACATCCAAGACTTCTTCAATCTGGTCTGCAAATGCACGGTCATCCAGAATCACCATGCACAACTTCTCTTGAAAAGATTTCCCGTATTTAGAGAAAGTAACGCCTTCTTTATTAAAATCCACTGCTTCCCTCACGTTCTTATCCTATCAATTTTTAAGCGCTTTGTCAAGACAAATGCGGTTCATTGTTGCGTGTAAATCGTCCCAATTAAATACCCCAAAGCCGTCTTGGTTCATCATACGAATAATCTCAGTTTTGTTGTAGTCGTATTCAAAATTTTCTAGGGTGTAATGCACTTTGTCTCGGCACTGCAATGAGAGCGATGGGGCGTATAATTGCATCAACTTGTAGTTCTCTATAATTACATCTCTGTGGTCCAAAACGTTGATGAAAAACTTGGCTTTGGAGTCGGTCTCCACACAGAAATCGAAAATCTCCTGCAATGTCGCATCTTTATCTTCTCTCAAAAATTTAAAGTTTTTTGAAATACTTTTTAGGCCTGCGCGAGGAACTCCCCTCAGGTTGTCCGAAGGGTCGCCAGCAATGGCCCGCGCTACCGCAAAATTCCTAGGGTGAATATCAAAATCTTCTACAATGTTTAGCTTGTTATGCACCTTCTTTTGAATCGGGCGAAACAAAACTGTTTCGTCATCACACAGTTGGAGGAAATCCTTATCACTGGAGATGATGACCTTCTGCCAACCTCGAAAGTGTTGTAGCTGGGTGGCGTAGGCAATCACATCGTCTGCTTCTACCTCGTCAAACCTCAATTGAATGACGGGAAGCTCATTGAGATACTCCATCAAGCGCAACTGTTGCCATGCCATGTTAGCCTGTTGTTGTTCCTGAGTCAAATCAGTCTGCCTATTGACCCGAATAGGCTTGCGCCCCTCTTTGTAATTCTTATTTTGCTCTCGCCTCTTACGGCTTCCGCCCGGGCCATCCCAGATGATCATCACCGTGTCCGGCTTGATGTCGCGGCAGAGCTTCTGTAAGATGCCTAGGAAGCCTTTTAAGCCACCGATGGGCTGTCCGTGAGTAGACAGGCTTGGGTTGACGATAAACGCCCTGAAGTAGGCGTTGAGAGCGTCAACGATCATAACTCGTTTCATGTGTATCCCCTAACACTATAGAGTATACGTTATACGGGGCTGGATGTCAAGCCTTCTTTTTACTTTGTTTCCAGTCGAGCCAGAAGCCGGCTGCCACCATCAGATGCATTAGGATGGATGCACCGTACTCCACTGCGGCATGATAGTTGACAAAGTGCAAATGCACATGGCCCAAAACCCAAAAAGGTATAGCCATTTGCTGACTATACCAGATTAGGAAGAACTTGATGAACTCTTTCATTCTTTATCTACGTCGTAGAAATCTGCCGCGTTACCTTCGCGTACATCGAACTTACGAATGATCTCTTCATCCATGATCTCGAACACTCGGTTCCTGAACTTCTCATCTTGAAGTTTAGAAACCCAATGAGCACTCTGGAACTTCTCTTCTTTTCCGTCCTTATGGACCAGCGCAAACCAGGCGCCTGCTTGCTTTAGATTGTCCGAGCCCTTGATGGCCTCCAACCAACTCTCTTGGTCTTGGATACCAACGTCGTCGGTGCCCCATAGGATCTTGAACGCACAGTTGCGTCCCTGTGTGCCGAAGCGAGACTTCTCCAGTTTAACCTTCACCTCGGAACCGATGCGGAAACCACTCTCATCCTCGATGAAAGCAGACTTCGCCTTACGCCCCGTCAGCCAGATGCGCAGAGAATACACATAGTGCATAGCCTTGCCGCCTGGAGTTATAAAGGGTGTCGTCATTGCGACGATCCGTGCGTTCGGTCCCTGCGGAATATTGGTCTTTAACTGGTTAAGAACCAGGAAGGCAGACCTCGTATTCGCAATGGGGATGGTTAGTTTAGACATTCCCTTTGAGAGAATGCGCGCCTTCATTGCCATCGTGGATTGGGGATTGAAGTCCCCCTCCACATCAGAGACGGTAGGAGTCAGAGCCAACGAATCCCAGATAAACAGAGTTCTTTCGGCGCCTGATTTCAAGACGCTTTCCACTGTTTCTAAAACGTGTTCCACCGATTGGGCCTGGACATAGATCAGATCATCTAGATTACATCCGGTTCGTTCCAGGAATCCTGGGTCAATCGCTGACTCTGAATCCATATATACCACCGTCATGCCCATCTTCTGGGCATTGGCTGCACACTGTGCGGCCATGAAAGACTTGCCGGTTGATTCAAGACCTGCAATCTCCGTGAACTTGCCAACTGGTATGCCGGCAAGTTGTCCGCGACAGACAATAGAATCCAACCACCGCGAGCCGGTGGGGATCCATTCTTTTACCTCTGTAGGATTTGCTTCCTTCAGATTGTGGGCGACATTCACGCCCGATGTTTTATTGATTAAAGACCGTAGGCCGTCGATTGAAATCTTGCCTGCTTTGGATTTACTCTTTGCCACTTTGTGCTCCCTCTATTATCTCAACCCTAAGTTCATCTATTTCTCTGCATACCCTATCTATACACATTTGGAGGTGTGCGATGTCAGTATACAATCGCCACATTATCCAAACTATGCTAAACCCCATTATAAAAATCAATAAACCCATGTCTAAATTTCTTGTTCCGTAACTATCAGCGAACCTTCGTTGACTAGCCGCTCATAGTGTGTATGATACCCCAACAATGTCACGGTGTCAACCACTATTTTTCTCATCGCATTGGATTTACCGGTGATAATACGTACGGGCAACTCGTGGTTGTAAATAAAACTATGCACGCTCTGTTGCACACGTTCGTATGTCTCACCATGTAAATCCAAAGTATCCATTTACTTAAGTGTCAGGGTACCGGCGCTGGTCTCAACTGTGAGATCAAACACGCTAAGCGCGCTGTCGACAAACTCTGTACCATTGCGCTCAGCCTGGGCGAACAGGTCACCCGCACGACAACGAACCGTCACCGAGATGTCGCAGCGGCCACGCTTGTAGTCATACTGCTGCGTGGAATATTCCAAGTCATATTCGTTATCATAAATGGTTTCAGTCAAAACTCCTTGAATGAAGTCTTCAAAAAACCCATCGCGCTCGTACTCTTCGAGTGCACCGTTATCGCGCATCTGAGTGAGGATGTCGCTTCCCTTCTCAGCAGAGCCCCACTGAGAGTATACCGGAATGCCGGATGCCAGCAGCCCTGCGAACCATTGAGCCGTGTCGGTTTCGGCTGCCGTTTCCTCAACGTGGCTTTCGTTGATGTGCCACACATCTGCTCCCTCGGTGTAGCTCACACTAACCAGTGCATCCTCACCAACATTAAGATCTTGGAGCTTCTCAACAATATTATTACTCATTTTAAATCCCTTCTTGTAGTGTAATAAATTGAGGCATCTGTATCCCCATGCCTCCCTGCGGCTGTCAGAGTTTAACCCGAATTTTTAGTCTCTTGGACCTCAACACGGAGTTCCTGCGCTAGCGTCTTTACTTCCTGCATGGTCTTACGAACACGCGTGCCAGCGGCGTTGTTGCCGTTGGTGAAGAACTTATCATGATCATCCCGAGTTTCCTCAAGTAGCGTAATCAGTTGTTCTAGACGATTAGTTTCAGTAGTCATAACTCTTCCTTTCTATGTGAGGCACCTGATAACCCTGTGCCTCCCTGTGGGGGGGATAATTAAAGAGCGCCAAGCTCTGCGAAAGCGGCATCAACAGCGTTAGCTTCGCCGTCCTTATTGCCATACTTTGTAGTCTCGCTGCTCACCGTCTCAGCGTCTTCGACCTGAGAATTAATAAACGTATCGAGAATTGCCTGTACATCGGCAGTCGTCTTTCGCTCAAACAATCCAGTAAAATCCGGGATGCTCTCTAGCAGCTCGGTACACTTTTCCGGAGTCATGTCCTCGCACAGCGAAGACGAACGGCGCCGCGGGACAAGCTTCGTCTGCGGGAATGAGGCGCCCGGGGGCTTTCCATAGGTCATGGTAAGGTCGGTGCCAGTTTCGGTGTCCGTAATGTCGCCATACTCCGGGTTTAGAACCAGGTTGAGCAGGGACTCGTAAGCGGTTTTACCATAGCCCCACACACGAACACCCTTCTCTTCCTCACCGCGAACCATCACGGGGCTGAAGAAACGCTGTCGCACGAACAAAGACTTAGCAGTCTTCTTGCTGTGGTCATCGTTGTTGTCGACGCCTTCGCGCCAGAGCTGTGAGGCGAACTCACACACAGGGCATTCCTCCCCGTAGTTTCGTTTGGGACAGAGAAAACCGCCCTTCTCGATGTTGTAATGAAAGTGCATCTCCTTGAAGGGATCGCCGTCTGGTGTCGGCACGATGCGAATATCCTGGTCGCCGTCTTCTGGTCGCCAGAAAGTGTCGTTGGAGTTATTATCTCCACGCAGGGACGAGAGCTTCTCTCTCATCTTGTCTAAATTGATACCCATTTTTTATCTCCTTATAGTTGGGTTAAAGTACGATCAGCCAATATCCTGATCGTCTAGTAGTTCACCATATGATTGTACCATAGATGAATATTTAATGCAATAACAATATTTCTGATCATAGGTGGTTTGAAACACTCCATAAGAAACATTAATTTTATCATTCAGTTTTGATTTCACGAACTCGGTAATGTTCCTAAACAATGATCCGTCCTCCCTCAGTTCAACCTCATTGATACCATAATAGTATACCACATCACGGGGTGTTGTCAAGTCATAAAACCACTTTTCATACCCTGTCTCCATGTCTAGGATTCCGAAAGTAGCAATCCGACTCACAGTTGAGGGTTTGATAAAGTTCCCCATTACTGGTTCTGAATTTTTAAAAACGTTAATCATGTGCACCATGTTAACTATAGCCTGGTTGAGCACGTCATAATACCCCATTATGGGGATGTCGCCCAAGCCAGCAGAAAGGCGATTATTATCGACCAACCAAATCTCCTCCAAAGCGCCGGATCGCGCATATTCTTGCAGTACATTAGAAACAATTTTTTCTTGTATCTGTTGGGTCTCGCTGGCCAGCGACAGGTCGGACTGAATATACAACACTTTTATGGAATTATTTTGCAGCTGCTCTAAGAGGCGCAAAATACCCCCTGAAACCTTTCCTGCTCCGGAGGCGATTACAATCACTTCCTCATTAGAAAACTTTAGTTTCTTTTTAAGATTGGGAAAGTGAGCATCGTATTCCTCATGGTTGGCACGCTTACGAATAGTAATGTCTGAATCCTTCTCCGAGTCAATCCCCACCGTATCATACTGAGGGAATTTCGCGAATGCCCGGGCCAAATTACACCCAGCGGCACCTAGGCCAATTATTTTCATCCTTCTTCGACCCACTCCAAAATGTAGCCCATATCAAATCCGCCGCGAGTAATGCGCTTGGTGTGGGTCGCTGCCATGATCTCGCTATCTCTGATCCCCATGCGGTTGCACACGAAATGGAAGATCTCCATAATGTCTGCTGCTTCTTCGGCGCACGGGTTCTCCACGAACTCCTGTACTTCCTCTTGAAGCTTTCTCATGGCGTAATCTTTGAGGCGGATGCCCTTTACTTGGCACACCGCAAAATCCTTGCCGGCTTCGGTGATGATCTCGGGGATACGATCCCTTACTAGCTTCTGATAGATCTTTTTCATCGTTGCTGCGTGTACCAATGATACCACGGCTTTGGCTGTGAGGGCTTTGGCTGTGGGGCCTTTACCTGGAATCGGAGGGGTGGGATATCCTCGAACATCCGCATCATTTCCTCCCGTGTCGGATGGGGCGCGTCGCGGAAACAAGGGGTGCTGTCGACCGAGATATCTGGGAAGCAGGGCATGCCCTCAAAGAAAGCCTCGCAGTCTTCAGCTTCGCGAGCCTTCCTCTTCTTATACTCCTCCATACTTATTACGTTGTCTTTATTGTTCATCGTTGCTTCTCCACTAGGCTCAGTCCCCTCAAGCGGTTCTTCTGGGGTTGGGCATCTTCTGCGGATGCCACGAGATATTCCCACAGATCCGCCATCGTTAAATCTTCAATGTCGCAGTTGTATGAGATCGCAGTTCTCTCGATGGCTTGCATGAGTCCGTCGGACACGAGTCCCGCGGCGCCATCAATGGTATAGGGCTGATACTTGCTTTTTACTTCCGGCACATGATAGCGGGATAAGCTTAAGTCTGGTTTGTCATATTTCATAATTTTAATTCCTTCATTGCTCCGAGGTTCTTTCCGGCGGAGACGTTAACCTTGAACATATCATAACGCGTTTTCTTGAAGGTGTCAAGCAAATTTAAAATTTCATAGCGATCCTCTTCGGCGAGGTCGATATACACAGCGTCGTGAATAAGAAATGCGATGTTACTTTTTCTCCCCTTCAAAAGCTCGTAGACTTTATAAGCCTGCTCGTGCACCATGTCAATTGTGGTACTTTGAACGATGTAATTGAGTGCATGGTGCTCGTCTACGTTCTCTATTATTCTACCATAATCTGTCTTAATTTTATAGCCATCCCAGTACTTATTTCGTACAAAATTCTTATCATAAAGGCGCTCTAAGTCCTTGTTTTCGTTGCGAGAATACAGCCACGCAAAAGTCTTTGTCTTTGCTTCTTCTCGGGTTAATGACCCTCCAAAAACACTCTTCACATTCCAATCATGAATGTCATTTTGGGGCTGCTCTTGGCCAGAAAGGGCCAACAAAGTGCGCAACTCGGCGGCATTAAAATCAAACTCAAGAAACCAGTCATTTTGAGGCCGGAGACATTGACGAAACTCCCGATTCATCGTCAGAATTGGAAAAGTATTGGGAGCCGTCGCTAGCCGTCCCGTAATGGTCCCCCAGGGGTTATAATCACACACATGCTTAATGCTCCGCAAAGAGCGATGAAAGTTCTTACCCCGCACAGAACTCAAAAGGTGCTTAATTGGATCAATAGCCACGTTTAATGGGCGCTCTCGAATGTCAGCCACCATCTCTATTACATGATACATGTGTTCGTAATTCTCAGGACGCTCATAGGTCTCCAACACATGTTGAGTAATCCTATTTTTAGCATTCAAGTATTCAAAAAGAAAATATTCCGGCAATACATCATAAAAGCAATTAGATTCTAAAGAAAGGCACGATGTCTTGAAAGCTTTCAGACACGCTCTAAGGGTCTGCTTAATGTCACCCCACTCTTCCACCAACTCAGGCGGACAAACGTCTGTGAGGGTGGCTCCGTGGCTATAAATGCGTGCTATCTCATAGTGAGGGCCGCGCAAATGAGGTGAATACTCCCATGTGTCTCCCTGAAGGGGCAAATGAGGGGTAGAATGAATTTTGTTTTGGGCGAAAAACCCTACGCAATCTTTCTTGCGATCAAGAACCTGAAATAGCAATTGTCTTCCTAATAAAGTTGCCGCGCAGAAGCACGCTCTACCAGTATTCTACCACCTGCGGCACGATTGTCAATAACTTTTGCATTTTTAAATTGTAAGTCGATTGCGCCGTTGCCATAAATGTAGTTCCTAAAGACACCATTAACAAAGTCGGCAACATTCTGGAGGGCCGTCATGGTTTTCACAGGGTGCACCTGATAAACCTCATAAGCTTGTACTTTGAGGCTGCTAATCTCCTTGGCCGTAAGAGGGCTCTGGATCTCAATTTGGCGCAAGTCAATGTAGAAATCAATTAAGGATTTGTGAGACAACATGTTGGCCGGCGCGGTGCCGTCTAATACTTGTGCTGGCTTAAGCATAAGAACCTCCCGTTGGGATGCTACGACGGTGCACTTCTCATCAATCGTCCCCTTTTCCTCATCATAGAAAGGTGCCGCTTTCACAAGCGTAGTGTAAGAATTAATTAATAAATTAACTAAGTCATCAAAATCCGTTTTATAGGTTCTATCATAAAAAGTATCAAAAAAGTTGTCACGAGAGATGCGGCGGCCGCTGGGAGTAACGTAATTTCCGAGGGCCACGAATTCGAAAGCCTGTGAAAAAAGATCCGCCGTCAAAACCCACGGGGCGTTCTTGTTCAACACAAACCCAAACTTTTTAGAGCACTGTCGATAAAACTCAAAATTAGGATCAGTAATAAAATCAGCGTATTTAATAGCATCTAGGCTCGGATCGGCGCCAGCGATCGCAATCGAGGCGCCAGTCGAGAACAGGCTGCAATGGGAAGTTAATAAATAGTTGGTTTTGGTGATGGGGATGTTGGCCGCGACATCTAGCAAGTAACGTTTGTAAAATTTTAAAAATGATTCAAAATCTTTAATTTGTCTCTTTTCGGCGCCTTTTAAATTCCCCTTAAATGTGTTATAAAGGCCTTGTGTATAATTTGCATATTTGGCATTAGGCGAACGATAGGCACCCACCGCCTTTACATCCAAAAGATGTGGATTGCCAGACTTATTCACAGCACTCATCGCAACACCCTTCTTCATGTGAGTCGAAAACTTTTCAAATGCCGTCACCACAGCGTTTAAAGCCATTAAATTAGGGCCTTTGGCACTAGGAATGGGCACGAGATTAATCGTCGCCGGAACCACAGTATTTTGCGACCTGTCTATTCTACCATATAAGAACTTATCATACCATGTATCAAGCGGATCTGGTCGATCGGCAGGATAGATGTGCTCCTTATAAAGGAGGCGTTGATGAAATGTAGTTCGGGAACCCTTTCCGTTTGATCCCTGAGGATTTAAAAGATCTTCGGCTGTATACTGGTATGGAGTCGGCATTGTCTATCTCCTGTTCGGGAGCCCTGTGCTGGTGCTTATCACAGTGCCCGCCTCGCCGCCAATACTCGCCCCTTCCTGCGCTAACGCCTGGTTCACGAGGCGCCCTGTGTCGACTTGCTCGTCGGTCAAAGTGGGGGGCTCCTCTACACCCGCCTCCTGGCGACTAGACTGATCCTCTAGGCCGACGCCGGTGGGAGGCTCTTCTTTAACAAACCGGTTTCCGTCGTCTCCCCTTTCAAAGGTAGCGGGGTTGAGCTCTGGGCTAATTTCATAAGCAAGGGCCCCCACCTGAGTGCCCAGCGCAGTGTCGCCGATGGGTAACTCCTGTTGGAGAGCCGCTACCGTAACATTATAGCCGCTGGGGCCAATAGTATGGGATACGCCTGTGACCAAGAAATAGCCTCCTATGCCAAGTAAACGAGCAAGTTCGGGGTCGGTCCCCACCGCGCTTGGTTCGATGAATGTATACTGTCCATTTTTAAATAGTGTGTTTCCCACCATTTCCAGTTGCGCAGAAAATAGTTCTCGAAGCTGTTCGGCGCCGAGGTTGCCATACTTTTGAATTTTGGCCTCTCTCACATAAGGCTGGTCATAACGACTGAAGTTGACTCGCTTGAGCAGACCTGCTGGGGCGCCAATGTAATTATGATAAATGCCATCCCGCAAATCGGCACGATATCCATCGCGGCCATGGCGCGCACTCGGTACCGAATCCGTCGAATATACAACGAGGGCCGATGTTAAATCGTACTTATTTTTATCTTCGGGGCGCATAGACTGAGGCGGTATAGAAGGAATGTCGTTATCGGGCTTAGTAGCGCCTATGTGCCCCGCAAGCTCATCAACGTCCACAGCGTACTCGGCGTAGCCCGGAAGTGGCCTTACCTTCGGCGCGCCGGAGTCGGAGTCTTTGTTATTAAAATGAATGATGCTCGTATCAAACCGAATGTCGTTAATAACATTCTCATTAAAGCAAGCGTGCTGCAGGGAATCCGTAATCAACTGGGCGCAGATATCCTTAATAAAGTGCATCAAATAATACGTGTTGCGCTGCTTCTTAATAACATTGTTTTTAAACCAAATGTTAAATTGATCAACTGAAACAGGAATACTCCCGATGTTTATGCGCTTTTTAACAGTTTTTTGACTTATAATAAGACCACGGTTGCGGAGTTGTTGAACCACTTCTGTCACATCTACGCTATTAGCTCTCACCAGCTCCTCTGGCTTATCCAGCAAATGCAGAAGTAAAGGATTTATAACGTCTATTTGAGCGAGAAAAGTTAAATAGTTTGCCACCGCTCCCTTCCGGCTGGCTGACCCAATCGTTGCGTTATTCTCAATAATCGTATCGATCAAATCTCCTAAATAAAAATAAGGAATAAAAATGTTAGTATTCGCTCGAACGTTTTTCTCCCACTGTTCAGCTAATTTTTTCTCCCACTTATCCTTGTCCTCGGTGTCCTTCTCTTCTACAGATCGGATCACCATGTCAAGATCAGTATTGCCAACGTCCTTGTAATTCAACATCTCCCGGATCATAAAGCCTCGCTGTGTATAGTCAGCCATCATTCGTCGAGCTGCGCGGTCGGCGCGGACTTGGGGGTCATCTTCCTCACTCAGAGGCGGCCTGAGCAATTCATTAGGGTCGACCTCAACTACATAAATCTTAGGGGCCACTTTGCAGGGCGCATTTATTCCGAAAGGATCGTCGATTGTGGAGGGTCGACCATAAAGGCGTGACAAAAAACTCTTATATTTTTGTGACTTGTTGGCATTAATGATTTTTTTCTTTTCTTCTATCAACTTTTTAATCGATTTCTTTATCTCCTTAACGGCTGGGTTATCGCTAATATCACTAGCATCTGCTGCAGCTGCCTCCCGGATCGCAGTTTCCCTAATAGAGGTGATGGTCGACTCCCGCTTTTTGATGCGACTGTTAAGGGTTTGAAGGCGACTCTTATATTTAACATCGTTGCTCCCAAGTATGTCTAATTTATTAGAAGTAAGCATTCCAGTGAGTGCGGCCTGATAATCAATAGAAAGAACAATGGAGCCATTTTCATTGAAAGTCAAATTATGTCGGACCTGCTGCAAATAGAGGGTAATACGTGTCGATTCGATGGCGCGCTCCAGCTGGGCCAACAAATTTGGTCTCGGCAGGTTGTTGGGGTTCTCCAGAGTATCCAGAAGAAGCTCTAAATTGGGTGGAGTGGCCCAGCCTGCCACAACTTTTATACGATAATCAGCGCCCTTGTAGGCCCGCGCCTCGGCAGCTTCAAGAGCTTTCTTCTCGGCATCGCTGAGGTGACTGTCTCCGTCTTCCAGGGCGTCCTCGTCAGTTTCTTTGCGCAGCTGTGATCGGGAAGAGAGCAACAAGTCTAAGGGATTTAGAAGGGGGCGGCCATACTCATCTATTTGCCCCGCAACACGTCCACTAATTTCTGCGCTTGTTTTTTTATGGCGCCATGTGGCTGCGGAGCCTCGAAACAAGTCTTCCATGGTTTGAAAATAAAAATTCAAAGTAGCCGATATATTATTATCTACTTCGGCAGGCTGAACGCCATCTAACTGCCAGGTTAAAGACTGCAGGCCCCAGCCGCGAGGGCGACTCGCTGTCCCCAACATGATCGAAGGATCCTGAGGGTCTAGGAAATTAGGAATTGGCATCTCAGTTTGAACCACTGGGCGTAATGAAGAGTCTTCACCATCATCTTCTTTTTCGTAATCTACTCGATAAATTTTAACGTAGGGTACGAGCATTCCATACACTGTCGGCGATAAGTTCAGCAATTGTTCAGCTGCATCAATTCGGCCGCCGCTTTGCAATTTAGAAATAGTGGTTCCCGGGTCGCCACGCAAACGAATGAGATTATCATAGCCGCCGATTCGATTTTCACTTTCTTTGAGGTGACTAATGAGGTCGATGTTTTCCATCAAAAAGCATTGCATGTCAAGAGGCCGCAAGGTTTTATAATTAACTGCCTTTTTCTGGGCTTCCTCGCTGAGATTATCAAACCTTTCCTCGGTGTCGCCGAGCACTCCTTCACGGCGCTGTGCTGGGGTTTTGTCTTTAAGCTTGCCGGCGCCAAAAGCATCTAAAATACGCTCCACGTCGCGCGCTAAGTTCTTCTCCCAACCCTCATCATACAGGGCGCCGCCCTCGTCCTTGAACAACAGATCAACATTGCCCCCCCACCGAAGTTCCAGGTACCTAAGTATTTGCACATGAAGGCCATGAAGCTCGTTGGTCTTAGCAACAAACCCCTCATACAATTCTCCCCAGGCAGCCTTAACGGCCTCTTTGGCGGCGTCGTAAGAAGTGTCTCTAAAAGAAGTCCGAAGCGCGTCGATGTCGACACCCTTTTGTCTAGCCGCCTCCCTATCGTCCTCATCCGCCTCAAGACTGTCCCAGGCGTCGTTATATTTCTTGGCTAAGGCATCCGACACCATGGTATCATACGGAAGAACCGGAAATTGATAAAGACGATGGGGCGTCCCACCACCAGGAACACCATCGATCTTCCGCAATCCGCTTCCGTCGGGCTGGTCGGTCTCTTTAGGATAGAACCAGTTGTCAGCCAACCAGGGACTGAAGACGCTCTCGCGCATTTGAAGCAAATTAAAGGGCTTCTGATTCAACAGACCACCTTCACTAAGCAGGGTGGTGGCGGCGTTGCCTATCGCATTGGCAGCGTCGCGCAACGCATCCCAGTCAGCGACACCCTGATTTCCCAAAGCAAAAACATAATTTGGGTCTAACAAGTGTCCGCTGCGGCCGCTTCGCACTTCGACGTCATACCCGCGCTGGCCCACTTTATACTTTTCTCGTCCCATCTTTTGCAAATAGGGATGTTTACCTAGTACAACTGAGCGCTCAAAATCCATGTTGGTTGCAGTAAATAACCCGCCTACGCCGGAGGCGATGCCTGCTTCTCCGCTTAATTCAAACACACGATTCTCATTCGTGACGGCATTGCGATCGTGAAAGTCGGGATCGGCGCCGAGGGTGAGCCAGCCTTCCGCCAACCTGCCCAAGTTGGCCAGGGATGAATGGGTACCCTCCGGCATCTGAAGATTTTCAAAGTTATCGGGCACGTAGTCACTGACTCCTCTCAGGCCGGTGGTCAATATGGGGTTTTGGATAAATTTCAGGTTCGCCGCGTCCTGGGCTCTATCTCTGTCTCCCTCAGTGGGGGCTCCCGTCCAGAACCTCTTTCCCCAGCCTTTTTCAAACCATTTTTGTGGATCAACTGTGACGTCAAGCGCGGTCGGGAGCTGGTATTGCATGTTATAACCGGTCAGCATGCCAAACCGTTTCATTGTTGTTTTTGAGGCTACAAAATTTGTATCCTCAGTAAGAAACTTAATAGCTTCTTCTTTGTTTTCAATCCCAGACGCGCCGCCGGCGGCGTCGTTAGTATCTGCGGCGAAGCGGGTGCCCCAGTCCTTGGTTGCCTCCTTAATACCATCTTTATATAACTCATCATAATGGTCTTTGAAATGCTCATAAGCCTTCTCGAATCTTAGTGTGTCTTCATAAATTTTTAAGGCATGTTCTATGCCCTCGCTTAATTCAGGGGCTACTATCTCGTCTACACCAGCTGCGCCAGGGTTGATGGCCGGATCGCCGGATTCGGCAGCGAGCCGCTGCACCTCGACTATAAAATCGGCTTCGGAGAGAGCGCCGCTTTCCTGCTGCTGTACAATACTGTTGGGGTTTCCAAGCGCTGCGGCTTTAAATTTGGCTTCCTGTAGAGTCATAGTTCTAGGTCTTTAACGTTCTTAGCACCCTATCAAGCGGAAGAGGTATCACAACCACATCTCCAATTGCCACCGATGCTTCAGTTGGCACTTGATTATAGAGCGCAATCACCCACCAATACTGAGCATTATTATAATACTTTATGGCCAGTTTATAAAATTTATCTCCCACACTCCAAACGTGACGAATACGTGTGAGACCTGCGCGCTCGCGGGCGCTAGGAGTCATTAAAATAGGGGTGCCGTATTGACGAATGTAGGGGACGTCTCGATTTTCAAAAATCTCCTCGTAGATTTCGTTGGTATTCTTAAAAATTGTTTTATTACTATAGCGATTTCCCATTATTTAATTCCTCTTTGCCCCTCACTCCCCGCAGGACCATGCGGGATTATTGGTCATCTCCATCTCGTTAGCACACCGTTCCGCCTCAGATCTCTGCAAGTTCTCTCTTGCGTCTATTTCGTCCTGCTCAATCTCGTCCTCAAATGAAGAATCTTCTCTCCTAGCGCGCCGTTCTTCGTCGTATTTAGCGCGGCTCTGGATCACATCCTCAGGAACCGGGTTTACAAAAACATTAGGATAGCGAGCATCGATGAGCTTATCTCCGGAGAAAAGATAAGAGGTGGTCTTCGTAGGATCCGAACCGGGGGCCGGAGCCCATCCCGGCAGATGAGTATGCAACACACTAAAAGAAAAGCCTAAGGAATAGGTCTTCGGATAATAATTCCGAACAGCTATCTGATCAGAATCAGTTGACTTCTCTCCATGCTCAATGATGCCGCCCGCAATGAAGCCACCATCGCCCACCTCTGGAGCATAAGTAACACCGCCATTTATGTACCCAACAAGTTTCCCTTCAGGAAAAGAAGGATCAGCGTTAGAAGCCAAATTTGTCCATTTCATCGTTAAAAGAGGGGGCGCCTTTAAGGTATTTTGAATACTGCGTCCTCCCTGCTCAAACACGGGATACATAAACTTTATAAGACGTCGTAAATTTCCCATGTTATATGCGGCATGAGTTTTAGAATCATTCGGCACAGCGAACTCTACACTTATAACTCGACGCGTCCCTTCAAACGTCGCCAAAGGATCCATTCTACCATACACGTTTTCTTCTGCCCACGTAGATGTGTAAGCATCACTAAAAGATGTAACCCATCCCTCAAATGTCACCTCTTTGTTGGTGGGGATATGGCCGATCACAATTGAGAAAAACTTCTTAGTGCGCCATTCGTCAGGTCGCTGAAGAGCCCAGTCGATCGCCGGAATATTGGGATTCTTAACTGTGATAGCCATTTTTATCTACCCCTCCCGCCAAAGGGACTGAAGAGAGCGTTTGACCCTTGACGTGTAACGGTCGTGCTGAAGTTGTTTCCGTCGTCGATCTTGATGTAAGTGTCTCCTTGATTCCCGGCAGCCATTTCTTTTAGAAACTTGGTCTGCTCGTTCAGCGACTTTTGCATTTCTTTGCGTCCTTGCACTTCCAAGCGCAAATCCTGGTGTGTTTGAACTATTGTCTGATCTGGGACTGTAAGTTTTTCCGATCCAATTTCACTTACATTTATGCGGCGCATGCGGGGTGTTGAGCCAAACCGGTCGCCTACAGTTTGGTTAACGCCAGTTCCTTCAGAGAATCCGGCATAACGCGTTGCGGCCATCTCTTGGGTATCGGTGTCAGCACCGACGGTAGCAGCAGCGATCCCGCCGCCGACAAGAGCACTCAAAGCGGCGTACATGGCAAGCGTGGCGCCACCCGTAAAGGGCGCGGCAATAAGAGCCGCAATGCCGCCGGCTATAAGTCCCATTTTAATAAATCGACCTAAGCCTGTCTCCGCCTTCCCTAGCCACTGCGCAAATGTACCCATAGCCTCTATAAGAGGAACAATTAAATTTTCTATAAGAGGACGGAAATCAACTGCTAACGCTTTCATAGCATTTTTTATTTGATCCATAATTTCTTGAGAATTGCGGGCTAACTCGGCCAACTCCTCTTGCTGGAGGGCTTGAAGCTTCATTTCGTCCGTGGACATCTTCATAAGGCGCCGGGCGTCACCAACCTTCATGCCCAAGGCCGCGGCCATAGCTTGTTGCTCAAATCGTCCCAGCGAGTCGAACTGTATTCCAGCGGCATCCACCGATTGGCGTAATAATTCTATCCGTTCGGCTTCAGAAGCATTCAGCATGTCGATCGAGTTAAGATACGGGCCACCCATTATAGCATTAAGGCGCCCGACCGACTTTGCCGCCGTATCAAATTGATCAAACTGCTGAGCGATTCCCATTAAATCACCAACTGCCAAGCCGGTTGCCTTAGCTTGCTTGGAAAGATCCTCAAAAACCTCTATAGCTTGATCGCCGTACTTCGACAATTCAGTAATTGCGCCCGCAAAGTCGCTAGCCATTTGATCCATCGACACCCCTAAGGACTGCGCGTTTCCTGCCAAGCGCAACATTGTCTCATTCATTGAAGTGGGGCCCTGGCCTAAATTTCGAGATAATTGGTCCATAATTTTGGCGCTAGTTGCCATTTGAACCCCTTGCGTCTCTAAAAGTGTGGTCGTCTCGCTAAGGGTTTCACGCTCGGTTTGGTTTAGTTGAGTAAACTGAGAGAATGAGGTGTATAAGACGTTGTACGCCTTCGAGACAGCTTCTGCGCTGATCCCGGCTGCAAAGTTGCGGCGCTCCATTGCGGCCATTTCGAGATTATATTCTTTTCCGGCGCCTGTTGCGCGTCGGAAAGAAGAAATGGCCTTATCCTGCTCTTTCATCAGCTGCTTTGTCGACTCCATAAATGTGTCAACAATCTTGGTAGCAAACGCCAATCCCATTGCTTTGCCGGCGGAGCCAAAAGCTTTTATCATGGACCCACTCTCGGCGCCGACATCGCCCATCTTTTTGCCCAAATTTAAAAGCTTTTCAGTAGTACCACCGGTCGTAAGATTGAGGCCAAACATTGACTGCCCTACTTGGGCAAGCTCCTTAGAGAGGCCCTCCTCGGCTCCCAGAGCCGCGGAGGCTTCTTTGGTCGCATCACTTAGGTCGTCGAGCGCGTTGTCCGCCTTCCGTTGGGCGTCAGCCAATCTAGTCGTATCGTCGCCGGCGGCTGCAAGGTCGTTTTTAAGCTCTTGGAGAATCTTTTTATACTCTGTAGCATGCTTCGTCGCTTGCTGGATCTCCTCTGTTTTAAAAGCCTTGTCAATAGATTCTGTGAGGGACGAATAGCTCTTTTGGGTCTTATCAGCAGACTTGCGGAGCTCAATAAGTCTTTTATCTAACTTCTCTATCTCTCTTTGCGCTTCGGCGGTCGTCATTCCCGCAAACAGATCACCAGACTGGCCGCGGTGTGCGGGAGAGGGAGAGTCAGGGGCCGCACCTTGCTGGTTCTCCCGCCCGCGTCTGGATCGGCGGTGTTCAGCGGCCAACTCCTTTAAAAGGTCATTAAGTTTCGAAACTGTTTCATCAGTTAAATTACTCACTTAAAGATCTCCTAATGAGTAAACGGCCAACGTAGGCCAGTTTCAAATTCAAATTGTTTGACAGCGGCATCGAGCTGATAACGAGAGGCCATTGTCTGAGCATCGCCAAGACCATGCTTCAAATATGAATCCATGTATCTTTTTTCTCGTTGTAAGGCGGTAAAAAAAGACATAATCTGAGATTGATCCCCCGACATCGAAACTTTTAGGTCTGGGGCGCGTCCACCATAAAGACTTTGCATTAAAAAATGCACGTCAGACGCGAACTTACTGTACACGTTTTCACACAGAGGTGTGGTGTCTCTTTGATCTAACAATAAATGAATGTTTTTCGACATGTCGGCCCCAACAAAGTAATTAGTTCATCAACCAAAAAGGTGAATCTATTTGCGATTCACCGCTTCATCAAACTGTTTAGCTTCCCGCTCAAACTCTTTAATTATTCTTTCCACAAACCATCGTCTTAATTGGATAGGTAAATTATAGGCCTCAAAAAAGGACCAACCTCCATGATGTTTGAGAAGAAACAATTCTTCGTAAACGGCAGCCTGATAATTAGATGCTAGGCCAAAAAAAGTCTGCCGTCAACGGCATTACCACCTTTCCACTATGAGAACAGGTCTCGCACGTAAACTCGTGGTTTAGGTCTACGTCTGGTTTAATAAGATCATATGCCTTACGGAGGTACCGGGCATCTTTGGTTGGCATAAACGTTGCAAATTTCTTCAGCATTGCAGCGTCGGTCACTCCATTAACAGATACGAGCACTGCTTTAAGCAAATCGGTACTGCGTGAGTCAGGGAGATTCATTTTCTTATTGCGCGCCGTCTCGGCTGATAATTTAGACTCCATTCCAGCAGTTAAAAGTCGCACTTCAGCAATTACCTGTGTAGTAGGAAGCGTAAATGTAAATGTGCCGCCCTCTGTGGCTGTTACCTCTTCGGGTAGTTCCTCGGCGGTCTTCAGTGTTAATGATTCTAGATCGAATGTGGCCTCGGAAGCATTCGCACAAGCCGGACACGTAATGGTTGTCTCATATTCGGAGCCAAAACCCGTAATGCGCGAGGCGATGACTAAAGCATTTTTATCTCCGACCAAAAATGCGCCCAAATCAAGACCCTTATCTACTAATAAAGACTGCAATAAGCGGTCGATGGCAAGACCTTTTCGAAGAAGCGACTCGCTGGTGAGAATGTCTTCCTCCTTGGCCGTCATGTGACGAATTTCAACAGTTTCCACCCCAGCGAGGGGACTATCTTCAGTATAAAAACGTCCTTTGCTCGGTAAATCTACAAATTCTGTAGGAGTAACAAATGAAAAAATGTCTGTAGGGGAAGAGGTAGCTGCAAGTGGGGCGCTAGATGAGTTATCTTCAGGTACGGGCGCCCTCGTCCGTTCTGAATTTCTTTTTCGGGCCATTAATTACCTTCTTTCTGGCTCCTCTAGACTCCGGTCGCAAATTTAACGGCGGGGCCAGAAGTGTATACAGCATAATCATACTTCATTGTGATCGTAACATTAAGTAATTCTGTATCTTGATCGTAATTTAAATCACCAAATGTAGCGCTTTTAACCCAACCATTGATAAGTTGCCATTCGCCAACGAGACCGCCTTCGCCATTAACCTCTTGAATTGTTACAATCCCAAGCTCGTTAAGAGCGTCTTTTTTATTAACGGTACCGGGGGCCTGGCCCGCCAATACCACGTTTTCCTGAATGTCCGGACGCAAATAGCCCATACCAGCCAATGCGTTGATTAAAAGCTGATTACTATCGGGATTGATAGCATTAACTATAACCATAGTAACGTCGCCCCACTCTACAGATCCCGGATAATAATACGTATTACCCAAGAACTTATGGGATGCTTCGCCCACTGTATAGCTCGGCTTGGTAACCGACTTAGCCAGGTACTTTGCGTATGTGAACGCTTCGTCGGGATCAACAAGTCCCGGAATGTCTAAGATAAATCTATGTGCTCGTTTAGGCTCCGATAAAGCGCTGGTCCAAAATGGCATTGTATGGTGTCTCCTTATAAGTCCTAAGTTATATAGTGTGGGAGATTAAAACCTCCCACATTATTAATCATCAAATGACGCTCCGGTACGTGTGATGTTAAAGTCGATAGCAATATATTCAATTGCACGAGTCGGCTTCAAGAAAATCTTAGCATACATGATGTTACGATCCACCAAATCCGGGGTAGTCGTTGTCTCATCAAGAACCAACTTGTAGTCCGAAAGGCCAAAGTTTGTCTTCACATCAGCCAAGATAGGCGTAACCAGAGAAACAAAGCGTGTCCATGTTGTCTGAACATTAGGATCAAACAAGAGGGTTGCAGCCACCTGAGAAATACGCTTCTTGAGGAAGATCATCAAGCGTCGCACGTTAATGCGATCCAACGCGGAAGGTGTAATCTGCAGCGTCTTCTGGCCAAAGATCACTATGCCTTCTGCGGGGAACTTAGCAATCGGATTAATGTTGGCTGCATAAAGATCATCTCGGTCCTTACGACGTAACTGGTGAGATACGTCCTGAACAGGGATTCCTGCCGCGCCCTCGGTAAGTCCGCCGCGGTTAAAGCCGGCCGGAGCAAACCAAACCTGGGTTTTCTTCTGAGAGCTTGAGAAAGTTCCCAGGGCAGCAACAGACGGGGGTAACCAAACCATCGTACCATTGATACTATCGCGGCAACGGAGCCACGGATAGAAGGTACACGCATATGACGTGTTCAGTGCGCGGTCGCGCAATGTCTTAATAATACTGTTTAATTCACTAGCAGTGTTGTTTCTAGCGTAAGTCGTGCTTTCGGCCCGAGGGCGGAAGCCGCCTTCAAGGTCAATAATTGCCAGGGCATCTGCACGATCTTCGCACACATTAATTAACTGGTTTGTCAACCCAGACTGCTTCAGACCTGGAATGGTGGCGAGATTCATTTCTACCACCTCAGGATCAGCCACAGCGTCAATTGACTGACGTACTGAATTAAAGATGTAACTATTCGCGTCGGTGGGACTGTCGGGGAAGGCCGAGTTGCGGAACGGATCCAACTCTCGAATATCTAGACCGTCAAAGCCGGCGTACAACGGAACCGTGAAGCGGTCGAAACCCGCATCCAGAACGCCAGAAATTGCACCGTTAACACAAGTAAGAGAAGTTCCCAGAGCATGAGAGCCCGAAACCCACGTTCCATCAGAACCACTAACGTCGTCCAGAGTAAAGAACATGCTTAACTCGCTTACCCCAGCGACAGCACCGCCGAACATATCCCCGACCATACCTCCGCGAGGACGCAGCAAGTCGATGTTAGACGCATCAAAAGTGGTGGAACCTGCCGTACGACTGGTTTGCATACCGAAGTAAGCATCAGTCTTATTGGTGAGGTTGCCATCGCTCGCATTAACGCGCAGTTCGGGCGCCGGATAAAGAATCGATGCGCTCAGGAAGGAGCCGCTAAAGATGAACACAGACCCGCTGTTATAATGCACTGTCGCATCGTTAATCAGATCCACAGGGCGACCCGAGCCGCTGACGCCGCCGGCCGAACCGGTAATCCAGTTGCCAGTCGCTCTCACTCCAGCTTCCACTGCGAGACCATCGCCTAGGCTTCCTGATTCATCGAGATATTTTACCATACCCTTAAATCCAAAAGGTAACAGCGCAGGGTTGTCCCCAACCACTTCTTGATTCATCTCAACGCGGATGTAGTCAGAAACATTACCCCATTCGCCTTCTTGCACATAACGACGCTCGGTAGCATTCCATGACAGGTATTTATCGCCAATCTTGCGCGCAACATAGTTAACCGATTCAGGGTTAAGATTCAAATCATTGAACTGCTCCACCACTTGAACGACATTATCGGAGTCGCGCAGGGAACGAACAACCAAGGAGAAAGTACCATAATCATTAGATTCATTAGTAGGCGCCTTGATGTCTTGAATCGAAACCTTGAGGTTACGATTAGACCAGTCGCCCGGCTCATTAAGAGCAACAACCTTGAACAAGGAGGGCATCGCCTGCACATCAAAACTATTAGCCGAGGTGGCACGCTGGGCGACGTCGCATCCAATAATCTGAGGTGTTTGTGCGGACTGGAGGGCACTCCGGAAATCGTTACCGGTATTACTATTGGTTGTGTTTTTGAGGTTAACAATGGCGGCATAGGTTTCACCGGCGGTACCACTTAAATTGGCTTTAAGGTGCCTATCAAAACTCTCTCCAAGCCACACATTACTTTCGTTGTCGACCAAAGAACTATTAGTACGAGCAGGAGTGGTGTTGAAAACCTTGCGTAAATATTTGGTACTTGAAACATTAAAGTTAAAATCGGTCGTAAGTGAATTACTGTTACCATCAACATTATCGATAACCATCTTAAAATTATAAGCACTCCCGTTATCTTTAACAATAAGGTTGGCCCCCTGGTGGTTGTCACCATCGGCCCAGACAGTCGGAGTTGGAGATGCGGGCACTGATGCGGTCGCAGACATCATCACTGTGCCACTTAAATTTAAGATAGTGCTAGAATCGGTAGTATAAAATACTGCCGCCAGGACACCCTGCAATGAGCCGGTTCCATAAACCGCCCAATCCTCTGGTTCAAAGACCACAAGTCCCCACGCGTTACCATTGCTGCCGCCATCCCAGCCAGCTTGACTGCCGGCGGCAGAGGTTGCGGCGCCATCTTGAGAGCCTAAAAGTCGAATGTAAGTTAAAGGAGAACTGTTGCGCAGGTAGGCCTGAGCTGCATAAACACCATACGTCGGAGCGGTTACGTTCCAACTACCAAGGCGCCATACATCGCCATTAGCGTTGCCTGGGGACGGATTACCGAAAATTTGCACAAATTCGGAAAAAGAGTCCACCGTCACGGGCCGTAGGGCGGGCCCTGATTCTGCCCTTCCAATGACAACCGGACCGATGCCGGCCGGAGATGCAGGAACTTGGGAGTTATCTATCTCATTTACGAAAACTCCGGGCGATACAAACTTATAATTTTTAATTGACATTCGTTTTAATCTCCTAAACGTGGGATATCGTTATTAAATAGTATTGGCATGGCGCAATAGAATCTAATCTCTATAAAATCCCCCCTTAATATTATCGGGTATATCCCCAAAAATCACCTTTTCGCGGGAAAGTTTAAATTCTACAGCATTTTGACGCTTCACAATGACCGGCTTCTCCTGGTTATCGCCTTCGCCAATTAAATATCCCAGAACCTGGATGTTGACTGTCTGTGCATAATTTCGCCTTTCCATTCCCATGTCGCTCACATTTGATCCGTTGTTAAAAGAGCCGTCAATAAAAACTTCATAAAAATGATTTTCATAATTAATGCGAGCAGGCATGCGAGAGTTGCCAGGTACCGTAATAAAAGGTCGGAGCATCTCATTCATTTGTTGCTGGTACTCAGAGCGGAGCGTAATTTCATAATTAACAGTTACCCACGTCGGGATAGGCATTGAAATAGTTTCATAAACAGTGCGCTGGGTTGACATGTTGCGCTTATTTGAATTTTTCATCTTCCCTGCAACATTCTTATTGGGACCATAGGATCGCGCCGCATATGCATTTTGGAACTCTGACGTTTTCTTTTGATTTATTTGCCGGGCGACTGTAATAACACCCCCTTGAGCATCCGGAATAGCATAGAGATTGGCGTACACGGTGCCTTTCATGTTGGGATCCTTGTTTACAGATGCTCGATCAACAGTGATCAAAGGCAATTCTAAAAATTGTTCGGCATTATATCTTTCCTTGGCCTCGTCTCCCTTTATCTGATAGGAGCGCTCTGCGCTGACCCATAAAACCGGAACTTTTCGAAACCCTTCATTGCTTACGGCAGAAATGTTAAGGTCTTCATTAATAAACCTCATCATAGCGCGGTCGATTGTTTCCAAACTAGACGGCATTATTTCTATTTCTTGAAGTTTGCCTTCTACCTCTTTGTCGCCGACATAATCAAATTCAGAAGCTTTAGTATCAAGAATCTGTTGCTGTGTTCTTTTGCTGCGCGCCATTGTTTATGTTCTCCGTTATCCTACGAAGATGCCGGCGGGAACATTTTGTAAGACTTTGGCAGTAGAGTCTTGCATAGTAGAATCGGTGGACGCCATTTCAGAGTAGGTGAGCTCATCCAATGTGGCTTTGAGCTCTTCTCGCAGGCCGTCTTGTTCGGCTTTAGCTTGGGCCAGAAGGTCAGCCGCATTCAGTGTAACACTCTCACCTGGAATGGGAACCGTAGAAAACTTGCCGCGCACTTGGCCCAAAATCTCCTTAGTGAGAGCGAGCGCAAACCGACGGATCCACTGCTTACCTATGGCATTAATGTTCTCATAAGGTAGATTCTGGAAAGGAAGGGTATTCATGTTGTTAATACCTTCGATGCCGCTCTTGGGCTGTCCTGTTCCATCTTCCCATGGTTTAAATTGATTTTCAATTGTAAATTCAACCCAAAACTTCTCCGGGCTTGTAGAGTCCGGTTGCGGAAAAAGACGCAATTGATTGTTTTTTAGCTCATATGAATAATGCGAAATACGCGTCCAAATAGCATCTTCGTATGCTTGAGCCTGAAGCTTGTTTTGCCAAGTGGGAACGATTTCAAAGGTTGAATCATCTGCATATTGTCCATAAGTACGCAGATTACCGACCACCGAAAAGCCTCCATAATAGCCATAGAAGCGCCACATTGCTCGGGGCGTTTTAAAATAAACCCTTCGAATCACCACTCGCTTATCATCCACTTCCCCATAATAATTCAAGGTTCCTGTGTTATTTATATTCGCAGAAGAGGCTGAGATGATTGATTGCAGGTCATAATCCTGTTGTTCTGCAATCCGATCAATAGATGCCGAATAAATGGGAAGTGTGCCCCCGAGGCCCGTTTCTGTAATGGAGCGTTCGGATACGCGGCGAGCGAAGCCATAATCAAACCGAGGATACCTTAAGCTTACATCGGTTCCTGCCAATGGATCTGTACTTAGAATTTGACCATCTTGGTCAAAAGATGCTGTTTGGGCGCCCATCAGTGACGAAAGTGAGTTTTTGCTCTGATGGATGTTCAAGATGTAAGAATATTCTAATACTGCTTCTTCATAGGCCGCATAAACATTTCCTTCGGCCAACTCGATGTCGAGCACATCTCCGCCCAGCTTCTTATATGTATAGGCAACCTGATCGGAGGCGCCGGAGAGAAAGGCATCTGATCCCGCATAAATACCAAACGGCAACGTAGCAGCGACATTTAAAACAGAACCGGTGGATGTTAAAACATTTGAATTTGTTGTAGATGATGGATTAAGATTAGGGATTGCCATTAAAGTGCCTCGATTATACTATTACTAAATAGAAAGCCCCGCCTCAAAAGAGACGGGGCTTTAACTATTTTGACCTTACGTCAGGTATGACTAGTCATTCATGTCGCGAACGATCACGAGACCATACATATCTGGACGCACCATCTTCTTGGCGTAACGGGTCATGACACCCTTGCGAGGTACGAAGTCCTCGACGCCGAAGATAGTAGGCGTGGTCTGCAGCGGCACATAAGGTGCGTACACATAGCCACTCTCAAGGAAGCTACTTCCACGTCGGCCCACAAGGAGCAGATTACGCGGGAAGTAAGGATCGACGATAACGTCGAACTTCTTCGAAAGCGAACCAACCTTAACAGCACCCGCGTCGCCGCGGTCGCTATCAGCAGTCACATTGGCACGGAAGCCAGCCGTGAACTCAAGGATGTTGGCAACTTCAGGTGAACACACCACGAAGTTAGCAGCACCACGGAGAGTCTTGCGGTGGATCTGTGCGGAGACGTCATTGATGGTCTCAATGAGAGTCTCATACCACTCACTCACGTTACCCGTGAAGTCTGGCGTAGTGGACGAACCAATTTCTGCACCAGTTTCGCGATTAACGAAGCGACCAGCAGCGCGGGACCAGTAACGAACGCCAGCGGTTGCGCCGCGGACGAGGTCGTCAAGGATCTCACGATCGATCTCAAGGGCGATCTGCTCAGACAGAATCTGAGTAAGTTCGACCTCGGCATCAAGGTTGTGGTAGGCGTTAAGATCTTGTCCCAACTCCGGGGTCCACTTGGCCTTGAGCTTCTTAGTGATCGCGGTGACGGCCACCGAGTCGACCTTGATGTCGATCTCAGGGATTCGCTCACTGCCTTCCAGTCCCCACGTCGTGGATGCAGCCACCGAACCAACGGCGCCTCCAGCCTGGAAGCGGTCAACAGACGGGAATGACAACGGATGTGTCTGGCCCGGGTGACCGTCAATGGTACCCTGCTCGATCGACGAAGTCAACACAGCAGCAGTACTGGAACCCAAGAAACCAACGATAACGTTGTTATCGCGGTCCGATCCGGAGAACTGAGTCAAACGACGCAGCTGCGAACCAGAAACAGTGCTTGTGTCAAAAGTAAGAGCAATCAAATCATCATAGTTAAACTGAGTATTCGAAATCGTACCCGTCAGCTCTGTGCGCTGAAGTTCATAGAACGCCACAACAGACGAACCAGACGTAAGGCCCGGATCATACTGGCAGAGACGATCCAGAGTTGCATCACCATTACCATAAGTACCCTTCTGCAGCGGAGTAACCTTAGCAGAAAGATTAAAGTTAATATTGGTTGATCCAGTTGGAGAGGAGAAACCGTTGTTAAGAGCATACGGTCCACGCTCTGCCCAAACGCCCGTCAGCGTAATGCCGCCGGTGATTTGGGAACCAACTTCGTCGCCACCATAAATCGACTCATCAGCAATGTTGCCGAGGCGCGATGTAATAGTGTCGTTTGGTCCTAGATTTGGCGAATACACGAAATCCAGGAAGAAGATGAGGCCACTGGGGAGACTCATCGGCTGAACGCTAACGAGATCGTTGGCGATCAGATTGCCGAAAACACGGCGAACGAGGGGGAATGCGACAGCCGCAAAGCCCTCAACGTCGCCAGCAGCCATGCTGGACGACTCACGGAGTAGCTCTTTTGCTTGGTTCTCAAGCAATCGGGCCATACCGTTCCGATTGGCATCATCGCCGATACCTTCTAAAAGGCCCGTCTGTTCCCATTTGGAAATCAGAGCAGAACCTTCCGCAGAAAGGTCACGATTGACAATACCTTCGGTTAATTTTTGTACAATAGACATTTTGTATAACCTCCTAGTATGTTATTGTTATTTATTCAAACCTGCTAAACGCAGCATACGATCCATCTTAGGATCGCGTTTTGCCGTGTTGTTTTTCTTAGAATTGATCAAAAGCGATGTAGGTCTCTGAACTGCTTCACGAAGTGTCTGTGGGCGTACACGGGGATCAGCCGTTGCCCCCACTGCGTTTTGAATTGTTTCATAGATCATACTTGCTTCTTCAACAGAAGTGGCGGATTGAACAGCTTCGACAATTTGATTTTTTTGTCGCTCATTCAAGGAGGCGCTGCTAAGTGCCTTGTTTTGATAAACAAGCTTGGCGTTTTCCAAGTTCAGCTGAGTCAGCTGAGTCTTGGATTCAGTTAAAAGGGCATATAGCTCTTTTAGTGATTCTTTAAGTTCAACGACGCGGGACTCCTCCAGCGTGTCGTCGGGCACCACATCAGGTGCCGTTGATGCATCTTCTTCGATTTCTTCTTCTTCTTCCAGGTGAGCACCCTGGGCCTTGGCCATGGCATCGTTGTTGGCTTGCTCAATGCTGTTGTCGGCAGAGTTAATAGATGACCATCCCTGTGGTCGAGGGACCATGTCAACAACCAGATCTTCAATAAGATCGGCCAGCATTTCTTCAGTAAGATTGATGTCTTCGTCTTCTTCTAGATTTTTCATCGCTGCATGCGACTCCTCTTCGGCAGCCGCTGAGCCAGCGTCGGTGGTATGAGTCATGTCAACGGCGGTTTCGCCAGCTTCTTCGCCCCCGGCGCTCTCAGATTCGCCCGGATCTAGAAAAGTGGTGTCATCATCCACCCCTTCACTCAACTCCTCCGCTACTTCAGTTGCAACCATTAACGAAGCAGGATCAATTTCTTCCTGATCGATGCGCTCTTTGAGGGCATCAAAATCAATTTCCACTAAATCCGCCTCTTCTGGGGCACCCAATTCTTCAGTCTGAAAAGCATAGGGAACATCTTCAGTAAAAGTAGCATCGGCTGCCGCAACAGCAGAGGCCTCTGGGTCCTCCAGACCCAGGCCGAGATCAAGCTCGTCCTGTTCTAAAAGGGTGTCGAGGGCGCCCTTAACCTCGGCCGAATACTTCTCTAATACAGCATTTTCGGCGTTTTTAAGTGCGGCTTCCTTAAGGGCTTTAGCGTCAACAATCGCTTCTTCTAACAGTGAAGACATAGAATTACTCCAAATCTGACATCGCGTCAAAAATAAATAGTTCGTAAGATGAGGAAATGACTAATAGATGTATTATTCGTAATTTGTAAGTACGCCATTAAGCTTAATATTTTCAATGCAAGTCCGGGTGGCCATGGTCGAGGCATCGGCACCAGTTTTATAAATGGCAAACATTCCCACCAAGTGACCATTACCAGCTATATCTACACTTACACCAGAAGTATACAAATCTGTCCAACTATCGCCATGATCATCGCTATATCTGTATTTCACGGTATCATCTATTACCTCGACTCGAAATAGCCTGTCTTCCGAGAAATCTACCTGGGCCCGGGCGGTACTTCTTTCGGTACCAGATTCATATACCAAGTAATAGGGAGCCGTTTGTCCGCCCTCGTAACAGTACAGTGCATAATCTATCTCCGTATAATTATTAGATGCCGCGGGGTTGCTTCCAGTATACGCCAACCCTATCATGTAGTAATCCCCAGTTAACTGGTCAGCGGTAGGCATAAACTCAATATATCCACTACTGCCATCAGTTATCTCAGCGAGAGTAACGGCGCCACTATCCCAACCATACCCTGTATTTGTCCTTATAAATCCACTTCTCTGTCCGATCCCATAAACAGTGGTATATGTGGTATTGGTGCGATTTGCAGCCACTTTGGCATTACTATCAATATTAGTAGTAATAGTACCCGCGACCTGCAAACCATTGGTCAGCGTGTAGGAGAGTCCATCGGTGTTTGATATAGTCATGTCATAGGACCCAGTTTGGGCTGATGCCGTGAGCACCAAACTTAAACTCACTGGACTGTTAAATGTTAGTGTACCAGCTGAATGCCCGTCTGTGTCAAACTGACTATCAAAGCTAACCGTACTTCCATCCGTAAAGCCATAACCATCTATGTCAATGCTCCCCGTCGTACTCATCAGGCGCTTATAAGTATCAGCGGACCCATGAGCGGACCCACTAACCCAAGGATCATGAATTGCAGTTGCCACGCCGGTTAATGTAGAGCCGTCGCCATAGAAGGCAGACGCAGAAACATTCACAGAAGCCGATACGTTGCCGGCAATTGTTAGCTCGTGGTCCTCGGTAGAACTCGGAGCATAGCAGATTCCGACTTTATCGAATTCTGCGCATGTTCTAATAAGATTTACTTGATTTTCGCCGCCCACCTTTAAATCAATATCAAGCGCGCCATGATTAATAATCATTTTGTCTTGGCTTCCTTCTTCTATTTTTATAAATGTTCTACCACCAGCAGCTAAACTGATTGTGTCATCTTCAAGTCTAATGAACGTGTCGGCATCCCCATTATGATAGAGGTACTCGTCAAATCCGGCGTTTCCGGCTACGTCGAGAGTATAGTCCGGTGATGAAGTGCCTATGCCTACTCGGTTTGAGCCCGTAGCAAACAGTACGGTCGTACCCTCGGTGGTGTCGGCTCGGAAGATTTGTCCGTCGTCGGATGAAGAAAGATGAAGAAGGGCGTCCGGGTGATTGCTTCCCGCAATACTTGCGCCGGCACCAATACCTACATAGCCGAGTGCGTCGGCTTGGTCTGAGATTACAAAGCGGTATCCGGGTATACCGCCAGTGCTATCATCAAAGATAGTGAACCCATACGCGTCAGATCCCATAGAATAAGCTCGATAGTTAGTAGCATTAAACTGTATGAGGGCATTATCAGCGCCTTCGATGTCGAGCTGCCTGCTGGGGCTAGCAGTGCCGATGCCGACGTTGCCGTCGCCGCAGACAACGAAAACGTCATCATTGCTGTCCGAATTGGTATAGAATAGATTGTCGCTGTCGCTTCCGGAAACATGTATCCGTCCCTTGGTATTGGCGGCAGACATGGATGGGAGGCTGAGATCACCGTCGGTGCTTAAACTCATTTTCCAATACGTATTGTCGGTACCCCAGGAGATCGCGTCGTAGGAGACGAGGTGGAGATCGCCGCCCTGGGAGAGGATGTTCATGCCGCCGCCGGTCATACCAATGATTTCAGTGCCATTGGTGCCTTCGATATAAAGTGTAGCAATTCCGCTGGACTCATTAGTCTTTAATACCAAATCTGTTGCATAAAGGGCACGACTAGAACTGATGGCGCCATCGACGACCAAGGGGATACCCGAGCCCGACACGGTTACGACGGAGCCATCATAAACAAACCCAGAGTCGCCGCCCGTACTACCGCCATCATTATATTGAACGTTTGTGTCGGATCCGGCTGGGGATGCTGTGGCTGTGATGTTTTCCAGATTCGAGCCGTCGCCATAGAAAGCTGATGCCGATAGGTTGTGGGAGGAGCTAATCTCATTAGTAGACCCAGAGATCGCCATGCACAGTTCGCCGCCGGCCACAAAACCTATGGCGTCCTCAGACCAATCTAAATAAGTGTTTCCCTGGGCATCATCTTCATTATAGATGTCCCCACGATTAACGGACCCAGTTGCAAATTTGTATGCCATGCTATAAATAGAACCCAGAACACAAAAGGGTGGGTATCCCGAAAGATACCCACCCCAGTTTGTATAGCTATCTCCGAAGAGAAGCTAGAATTGTCTTCTTAGAAGATGTGCCAGTCATCAGTACCCGAATCATAGACCAGAGTAATAGCAGCACCAGCACTGTCAAGAGTGACGGTGGATTCACCATCAATGTCCTTACCACCATTCTTACTTACAATGACGTCGTTAGCCATAGCAGCAGAACGCTTAATTGCAAGCCAGTCACCATGGACCGGAGCGGCAGGCAAGTTAACAGTAGTTTCAGCACTACCGTTAATAACCAAATAGCTAGACGTCAAGGACGCCAAAACCGTGGTTACGCCGGCAGCCGGATTCTCAAGACCAGTATAGCGTACGCCACTAGCCATGAAAGCACTTCCCGACATCTGAACAAAATCAGTAACAGCATTACCAAGTAACGTCACTCCCGTAGAAGTGAGGTTGGTCGCAGTAATTGCGGCTGCCGAGGCAGCACCAATGGGAGTTCCGTCAATAGCACCGCCATCAACGTTAATGTTGGTGATTGCCTGGTTGTTAGCATCAAGTGCGGCGCCCAGAGTTGTAGCTCTGAGGTCATCAATGTATGCAACACCGTCAATGTACAGGTCCTTCCATTCTTTGGTGGAAGAGCCAAGGTCAATAACACCATCGTTGCTCGGAACAAAGTTAGCACCCACACCACCACTGAGACTAAACTCGTAGTTAGCGTTGATGTGCATACCGTTCTGATCCATCACAACATTTCCTTGCAAGAAATCAGCAGTGGAAGCGTTAACATCCAGATTGGCACCACTGACTGTGGTGGCAATAAGCGTAGCGCTTGAATCAATAGTAACATCACCATTCGAGGCAATAGTGATTGCATCGTCGGTAGTTACAACACCAATCGTCGCACCATCCTGAAGCAGAAGCTTCTGTCCGGCGATCTGACCAGAACCAGAAATGGTTCCTAGGTTTGCCGCGTTGCGGCTCGAATCAACAATGTTTGTGCCGTTAACGTCGACACCAGTTGCGCCGTCGATCTTACCACTTACATCAACCGAAGCACCCGTAAAGGCGCCAGCTTCCGATAACGCACCATTCTGCGCCGACCAAGACGCAACATTAAGCGCACCGGAGCCCGAGAGCAAGCCGCTGCTCGGATTAAAGGTGAGAAGTGCATTGCTCGGGTTAGTAGAACCATCACTAGTTGCCACAGCAATGGCAGCGCCGTCAGAGCTAGCCGTCTGAGACATGACAAGCATCAAGTCCAAGTTTGCACCAGATCCCGTAACATCAACACTGTCAGACGAAATGCCTGTCAGGTTAGAACCATCACCGTAAAGAGTGGTAGCACGCATATCATCAGCCCAAACCGTTGCAGGGCGGTTACCGGTGGTACCAATTGTAGACTCACTGTCCGTTCCGAACAAAAGATCGAAAGGTCCATTGAGTGTTAAGTTACCGGATAGAGCAGCCGCTCCATCCTGAAATTTATAAGCCATTTTAAATCCTCCTATAGATTGTGTTGGCAAAACGGGTAATTATACGATTAGCGTTTAGAGCATCACGCGCGGACTCCATCCTAGGAGGGGCAGATAAAGCAAAAACCCAAATTCACATCCGTTTTATGTATCAATTAGTCATCCCACGACGAAAAAGGCAAACTAAAATAAGTTTTTCAAAGAAAGTTACAAATTAATAGATATACCAAGCACTTACCCCATCCGTATAAATATTTATCGAACCGTAATTACTCCCTATCCGAACGCCCGTCACTCCGTCAATAGTGTCAGGAGATGTTGGCGAGATAATAATGTTATTAGAAGAAGCATTTCCCCCCTCATCTTTAAACACAAAAGTTTGTCCGTCAGTAAAGCCAGCCGCGGCTGGTAACGTGTGGGTCACCGTGTTGGATGTAGTATCTGAGCCTACAAAATAATCCGTTGTCAGCAACGTATAAGTGGCTGCAGATACCAATGTACGCTGGTGTATAAGCGCCCCCGATAGGTGCGTAGATCCCGACACATAGAGTTGTGAAGATGGGCTAGTGGTTCCCCCCACATTTAGGCTACTAGTGGTATAGGCATTGCTAGCATCAAGAACACTAAACACGCTGTCGGCGGCCGAAATTCCTGTTAATTTAGAGCCATCGCCATAAAACGACGAAGCTGAGACATTCACACTAGCCGACAGAGACCCGCTGATAGATACAGTATGATCGGGTGTATTGCTGGTACCAAACGACACGCTGCTCGTAGTATAGGCTGCAGTGGCCGTAAGGGTAGAAAACACGCTATCGGTGGCTGAGATTCCTGATAATTTAGACCCATCGCCATAAAACGCAGAGGCCGATATATTAACGGAGGCACTCATGTCACCCGTTAAAGACAAAGTATCGCTAGCAGTTAAAAATAAAAGCGCAGAGCTTCCGCTAAAGGAGCCCGCCGATGAATGAAATTGCAAAGAGCCAGTTGGGCCGGTCGCATTCGTGCCTGCAGCCGAAATTGTAAGGGCACTCATGCGACCACCATCCGTCAATGTAATGCCGGTGCCGGCGGCCAAATAACGACCATTAACTAATTTAGTATTTCGAGTTAACGTAATGTAATCAGCATCAACCGGAGGATAGGGAGCACTTCGAGGTTCCGGTGCTGTAGAGCCATCAACGGTATCAACGGCTGTGTCGACCGGACGCGTGATTCCCGGCATCACCTGAAAGTTGCCGGCTCGGGCTTGAACGCAGTCGGCGGTTATTTGAAACTTATGCTCAACTTGACCAAAGTAGTAGCGTGTATCGTTGTAGGTTCGTACAATTTCATAAAACCTCTCCCCATATTGAATGAAGTCGCCCACGCGGACGTAAAGGTTTTGATCGGCTGTCAGGCGTTTGCGGTGAAAATTAACAGTTAATTTTTCTTCATACTCATAACCGTATCGATCATTGGTCTGCTCATTCTCAACGGTAACATATGCGAACACACGAACCGGAGGGAGCGACACCTTTTCAATCGCTTCACCATAAATGTCACTGAAATTAGAATCTTCGATGCTTATTGGATAATAAGCAATAGTCTGTCCGACGACGCGTTCGGCCAACTCATCGTTGACCTGTTTTACTAAATCCCGCTCTTTTTGGCCGAAGAACATCGGCGCGGGCGGGTTAACAGGTTGCGACCACTTATTTTTAGGATCAGCCATTTAGTGGCCCTCCCCAAAAGCCTTCACATTTATGTAGTTGCGAATTCTCTTTTAAGAATGCCTCGTATGCCATTTGTCGCCATAGCCCCAACCACGGCTCCTCCTAGCCTACGCCGGATGAGCCAGACCAGTTCGAACCTTCGGGAGAGTTGGCCGTATTGTTGATGGTATCGGTATTAATTCCTGTTAAACCTGCAATCACGTCAACATCGGACGCACCACTGAGATAAAGTTCAGTTAATTTAACTTCCCAAATTTGACTGGTAGATCCGCTAGTGATCGTAAAATAGTTATCGTTTGCACCAGCAGTAACACCGTTGGCTGAAAAGCCTACTTTGACCGCGCTCGCGGTGTTGTTCTTAACTTGCACCCACTTAGTCACGTAGGGAAATCCCACAACCGTGGTGCTGCTAGCGTCAATACCGCCCTTGGCAAACGGTTTACCAGAAACCTGGTAAGATCCCACGTTCTGTAATCCTACCGTATAATTAAAATGTGACATGTTTCTTTCTCCGTCTATTAAATAGCACGCTAAATGCTGTTTTATCTAAACAATTTAGCATCCTTTTTCCTTTGTAGCTTTTGTTTCTCGCGAACAGCCTTCTGGTGTTTAATTTTTCTTTTCACGCTAGGCTTTATATAATAACTCGTTTTTTCTCTATAAATCTCTAGGACGCGTTCCTTTTTGCATTTTTTACTAAAGCGGCGAATAAGTCGTTCACTAGACTCTCCGCGCCTCAATTCAACCGCCACATTCGTTGCCATGGCTCACCTACTTTCTTTCTTTGCTATTTCATTGAGATGAACATCCCAATGCCGTTTGGCGCCATTGAAGAGGCCCGAAATGTCCACCCCGGCGTCGCTTGGGGCCACTCCACTCAAAGGGGCTGCCTGTTGTCCTGGAGATCCTTGGGCCGGGGCGGGCGTCGTTCCCTCGAACAAGTCCACGCCGTTAAAGCCGTCGCCGCCGATGGCCGCCATTAATTTTGCTTTATGCTGTTTTAGGCTATCACTCTGCTCAGTTGTGAATGCATTCCGTCTAAGACGCTCCACCATTGGATCTCCTTGCGGTGGCGCGCTGGCCACCACTTGCGGTGGGGATGAAACTCCTTTGGTTACTTCGGATATAATTCCAGATAAAATCCCTTCCTCAAAAATGACTTCTTTGATACACTCTTTAATAAGAGGCTTTAAAATTTTCTTCAATTCTGTTTTTTTCATTGTATACCTGCTAATACTTTCATGCGTCTGACGACACCTTCATTAATTTCTATTCTCCCTGTAGGGGTTGGCGCCATAATTTCTTCGCCCTTTGGAACAATTTCGATACGCACCGGCTTTCTAAGTGGCTCCTCTTCGTCAGGCAACGAAGGTACCGCAAGTGCCTTTACAAATGTCTTAATACGATCCATGATGGTGCGTTCCTTGGCTTGCGCTACTTTCGTTCTTAACAAATCAACAAGACCCAAAAGCATTTCGGTATCGTTAGCGTCCACCAGGCCAGCAACCCCGACTGTGCGCAAGACCAGGTCAATAGCGGGCCCTTCGACTACATTATCTGGAATAATGTCAATTCCCAGCTGATTGTCGTAGTCATTTAGCGTCGTGATAAACCCGGCGCCGGGTAAGTCAGTGGCTTTATAATTGAGTGCCTCATCCAGCTCTTTGAGGGCATCATCCGGTAACAGCGCAACCATAATGTCTGCTTGCGTATTAAGATTAGAATCACGAATCAATAAAGTTAATTTATCAACAAGCTGTTCGTCAAGGCCTGGGAACTTGTCTAAAATTTCCATGTCGGGGAGCTGTCGAATCAGGTCGACCATATCACGCCGAATCTCTAGAGAGTCGCCAGGCGCTTCTTTCCGAGCGAGCTGCATGATTTCATAAACTCTTCCAAAATTTGCGGCCACGTATTCGTCAGATAAACACTTAGGAGGGAGCGAGAGAGCAATGTCCACTATATCTAGAAACATCTCCTCCATAGGCAGGATTATCGAGGTGTTATTAGAAATAGCACTTCCAACTTTTATTATGTCTTCAGTAAGAATAAGGGCGGCTTCAACAATAGCAAGCACGCATTCTCGGTTTTCTTCACCAACTATCGTCATCAGCCAGCGATGCAGCCTGGACCTTCCCTGCTGGACGCCGGCTTCAACTGACTGTGTGACGGCGCTTTTCAGACTCCTCGTCCCTTCTGTAAGACCACCGGAAGCACTCACTCTGCTTATTCTCCCACAATGTCGTTTAATAAATTAATTATTTTGTTTTTCTTTTCAACGTGCTCGTTCATGAGCTTGTTTTCGCTAAGTCCCATAAAGGCGCCGGGTGTCGACGGCTCCGAAACGATATCGAAGCAGATGAGTTGAAAGTCATCTTCAACGATTGTTTGTCCTTGCCGCTCAGTGACCGACCCCATTCCACGAGAAGAGATACCGATCTTAACACCAGCATCCACTAGCGAACGCAGGATTTGCCCTGCGGGAGTGTCCAACACCTTGCACTTACCCATAACCGTCATGCCATCCATCCATATATCTGTAACCATATGCGAGACATTAACAAGATTAATGATTGAAGAGTCAGGGTGGTCAAGTTCGCCCAGGGCGCGGTTGTCGTCGACAATACTCTTATATCGATCTACTTCTCGCCGCAAGACACCTTCAGGGTATACGCGCTTGTTGCCATTTTCAGTGTTGCACTTCTGCATGGGACCTGTGATAAACATGGCCCCTTCCCGAACCATCCTCTTCTCGGCTTCAGTCAGAAGATCCTGACAGACACCGCCTTCGCATAGTTCATAAAATTCTCGGAGAAGTTGGGGCATAATTTATTCCTCTTCCGCGGCGGGCTCTCCCATGGGGCCGCTGCCACTAAAGCCGCCTTCGGGGGGAGGCCCATCGGGGGCGCCCATGACTTGGTCAATTGCATCTCTGGCCGCGGCCATTCCCGCAGCAAACGCCTCTTCGGGAGAAAGCTGACTGATGTCATCAACATGAACCTCTGTGCCTGGGGCGCTAATATCAATTGCTTCGCCATCCATTTCGCCGCATTCGTCAAGCTCCTCGCCACGATTCACTGTCTCGTTTAAGAAGTATCTTGGGTCTATTCTTTTTACATTTTTTCTGCGTGCCATTATATTATTCCTTTAAAGTAGTCAACTGCCCGAGCAGCATCGTCGAACTGGTTGGATCATCCATTTTTTCATGATTGCTCACCTCCTTTGTGGACCACACGGATCCCGTAATCCTCGACCAACATACTCAAAAAGTATGATGTTCCAGCACTAATGCAACCGCACATGAACGCTGTCATGGGCTGATTGCTAAAACTAAATAGTTCTGTATAGGGACTTACGCCCCATAGAAACACACCAACCCAAAATCCCATGCACAGATGGCAATGGAATAAGCGGCCAAAGCCCCACATTGATTTACAAGGTGGGCGGATCTTATTAAAGATGTGTCCGTGTATAATGATAAATGTCATGCCGTATGCGGCAAGTATAAAATGTAATAGTTCCATTAATTCTTCTTTTCTATATGTTGTCCGGCATATCGACAGTGCGGCCTTTGTTGTTATCCCGTAAATACTCTTCTAGTTCTGCTGTTATATCCCAATCAGGATCAATAGGCTCGCCGGGGGCTTTTTTGCCGATGGCCGCGATTATAAATTTTATAAATTCCTTTTCAACGTCCCCGTCGAGCATACGCGCAACATGATCGTCCATATCCAATTTAGATATATTGCCTCCCGGTCGCTCCTCGTCGTCGACCTGATACATTTTCAAAATAAAGTCTGCACTACTGTTAGCTCTTGCGAAGATCTTTTTAGCGGAGCTAAGACCAGGAATTTCACCAGTTAATACATCGAAAAAAGCTTTTCTATTTTTATATTGTATTCCACAATTAAGTGTTGCCAATAAGTCTCCCCACGTTTCAAGATCCCCTTGCCTTGATAACAGCTCTGGAAATTTTTTCTCACAATAATCTTGTTGAAGTGTGGCATCCATTTTATCAAATCCTTTAGCAAGTTTGTTTCTAACGTTTCCCAACATGCCGATGGCCTTATCGCGCATAGATTGCGGCGGAGCGGGTGGATTGGGCGGATTCTGTTCTTGCAAAAACTCGCGCCACCCTTCCATTATGAGCTTCATCTCACTCATGGATTAATACCTATTTCTGAGTGGGTAGTAGTAGTAGCCAGGACGCATCGAGCCCTTCTCGGCATACTGGGGTACCTCGCCGTATTCGGTGGAATTGCGGTCAGAGGGGTGGGTATACATGTCTTCGAGTTCTTGCTCGTACTGATCGGCGACGTGCTCGTGGGCCGCCTCATAGTTAAGAAATTCACTAATAACCAAAACAGTAGCCTGTAATGAATTAATTTGTTCATTTTCAAAAATGGCGCCCTCTAGGGAGCGAAAAAGATTGCCCCCCTGAACGCTCGCACGATCCACAACGCCCTTCGATGCCAGCAACTCAAACAAACGACTCTGATAATCATATACATCGTCCGATGCTAACGATTTTGGAAAAGTGACCACCTTCATTTGATCTGGAACTATTGCTATGTCAATCTTGGTATGATCCATGATGAGCAGAGAACCGTCCAACGCTCGTCGAGCGTTTAGCTCCACGGTCATCTGGGGGCCACCTACTTTGATTTTAATCATTGGGACGCAATTCCTTTACAAGTTCCTGTGTCTTCAGCACCTTACTAAGGTCGGCCTCAGTGAAGTCGCGCTTACGAAATTCTTCTAAATAGGCTAGAACTTCCTGTGATTTTTTAACAATCAAGGGCTCAAAATCGGGATCCTCGGTCCGCTCAATCACCCCCTTAAGTCGGGATAACTCTTCGTTAAGATAAAGTCGCAACTCAAACCCATCATCGGCAAAGCTCGTGATGTATCTATTCAATAAATCTTTTTGTTCTTTTAAGAGGGAGTGATATTTGTTGTTAAACTTTTGGATAAAAGAGTTGTATGTGATGCTATCTAATGCTTCTAAGCGTTCCGATAGAGCATTTTCATTTATGCTGCTCATCCTATCAACCACAGCTTGCTCAAATAAAACACGCTTTTTCACACTAGTTTTATTGGTAAAGATAGCATTAACAGACGCCAAAGACTTAAAATTGGGCACAAAAGTGCTCCATATTTCTTGACCCAAATTCTTATTCATTGCTGAAATTAATTTAGACTGTGTGTCAAACAATGCATTTTCATCTAATTGTGCGTACGCTACTTTGGTCTCGTGCAGGAGTCTCTCGGCAATCTTGGGCTGAGTGTTGGTGGTTTCTAGTAAAATGCGATAAAGATCTAACTCTTGTGCTAAGAGCTTGCCGGGCGTAAAAAATTCCTTAAGAATCGGCATGATTTCGTTTTTTCGATCGAGATTCTTCTCAACAATGGCCTTAGTAAAGGCTCGCGTTAATGTTTCATAAATAAATGCTGTATTGCGCTTCTTGTTATGTTTCATCCTTTTCCGCCTCTTTCTTCTCTAATTGTTCTACAAGTCTTCGAACTTGCACAGTATTTTCAACCAAGCGAGTTTCATTCTTGTTATAAATAGATTCCTTTCGACGTTTCGAACCATATCCCAGTGATGCAGCACTCATGTCGCCCAACGGATTACCCATACCAGAACCAGCATTTTGACGATAAGTGTTGGTCTCGGGTCCTAACGAACTCCTGGTCTCCCGACGGAAGGGGCCCCCATAGGTCCTCCCATCACGCGGACCATCATCACGCCGGCCGGGTGCCGTAAGGAGCGCAGTATCATCTGCGGCTTCGGCATCTGCACCGAGGTCACCCGCCTCTGCGCCACCAAGATCACCCAGGTCACCACCCAGGTCACCCTCGTCCCCCAGGTCTCCCAAATCATCCAGATCCCCTAGACCACCTCCGGCTTCATCAGCGGCGGCCTGCTCGGTGACCGATTCTAGTGCTTGCTGATACTTACGATCATAAAAGGATTCACGTTGATTACGCAAGAACTCCTCATCAGAAAGACCAAGAATGTTGCTGGCGATCCAACGCTTGCTGTAGGTGCCCTCCGGAACACTTCCGGCGGTATCGAATTTGGTTCGCAAGTATTCTAAAGTTTGCAACTCAGCCAAACGAGAAGGGTTGTTTAACGACAAATCAAAACTTATAAGATCCTCGCCGCGGAAGCCAAGAGTGTATAAGTGAACAACTGCTACTTTTTCTAGCTCCGTAATAAAGGGTCGCTGCAGCCTCTGAATGGTGCGTGCAAACCGGATGTCTTTCTGGGCTAATGTTGTTTTATCTTCCGTGTCCCCCTCAAGATTTGTCAAATAAGATTGAGGAATCTTAATCGCCGAGAACAGTTTATCGCGCATGTATTTCACATCTTCGATGTCGTCCAAAGATTTAGCTCCCGGAAGTGAAGTGATGTCAGAACCGATGCCACCTCGCATGGGAATAAAGTAGTCTTCTTCAAGCGACAAAGGATTGTAACGAAGGTCGACGCGGCCCGTAGTAGCATCAACCAGAGCATTTCTCTTCATCTCACTTTTAACTTTCTCCATGTACTGCGCAACATCATTTGGCGGAATGTTGCCCACATCAATTTTGAATACTCGACGCTCCGGAGCGCGAACAACGCGGTAGGCAATCATCGCATCTTCTAGGAGCGTGAGCTGGCGCCATATGCGGCGAGCAGGGTCAAAGACCGAAGTGCCGTAAGGGGCATGCCTATCGTTTCCTAAGACACGAAAATGTGCAATCTGCCAGTTCTCAAAAGTCATTCCGGCACCATTCCACTGATATTGAATATAATTGGGATTTGTGGGGTCTTGCCCCTCCAATCTCTCCACCTCCGTATTGGGGAGGCCGATAAGAGAAGTCACTCCCAGGTTCTCGTCTACATCGAGATACATAAAGAGATCCCCGTATTTACACATCGAGCGGCTCCAACCAAATGCATTAGCCTCGATGTTTAAAACATCATAAAACAGAGAAGTTAAAATAGTTTTAATTTCCAGATTCATGCATGAAATGTTAAGAAGCCGGTCAAACTCATTTGAAGTAGTCATCTCATCTGCATAAATGTCAAGGGCCGCGGCAAGCTCCGGTGTGTATTCCATCTGTTCGAAGTCAATATATCTCTCAGCCCTGTTTTGGTTACGGAAGGCGGCCGAGGTCAACATGTTGAAATTTTGCGACATGTTGTTGTCGGAACGACGGAATTCCTGACCACTCATAGAGCGGAATCTATAACGGTATTTATCTAAATCATTCCGGCGCTCCTGATGGGCTAGCTGCGCCCGATAATTAATAATCGGGCCCGAGAGTAATCGCGTGAGCCTCCTAAATAAAGGCGCTCCTGGGTTTCTGGGGTTTCTTTCGTTTTTGGCCATTTTTATCCTTTAATCAATCCTAAATATTGCTCGTTAAAGCTTTGTCCTTCGCTAGTCCTCTGAGATTCTTTGGTAGTTTGATGTTCTCGCATACCGGGTATCGTGGTTGAAATCCTTGTATCGGAGGTTGAAATCGATGACAAAAACTGTTTACTGTATTCCACATTTTTCTGATTCTCAACAATCACCGTATCTCTTACCCAGCATCCAATTGCGAAGGACATAACCAAGTCGTCATTATAACTACGCATTGCCTGAGGTCTTCCCGCTTGCCAAATAAAAGTTTTCATTTCTGAAAGCAGACGGTTAGAGTTAATCTTAATTAGTTTGTTTCTCATAAACTCTTCCATCTTGGCGACGATAAGAGGCCTCGTTTTAGATGAGGTCGTAAAGCCTGGTATAACATTAGTTTGCCATTGAGCCGAGACAGGGTCGACGTATTGATGGTCTCCTTTGGAAGAATGATATAGATTAGGATACCCTTTATCCAACAATTTTTTAAGTACTGCAAAGCCTATGTTATTATTTTCTATAACCAGCATAGGATTTCCATACTCGCCAGCAACGCTCCACAAGATCTCTGCAAATTCATCAGGTGTAGGCTTGCCAACGTATTCAGCCACTACCTCCATTGTTTCTAGTTCAAAAACGTGAAAGGCGCTGTTGTCTTTCCCGTCGCCCCGGGCGACATCAGCACAAATCAAATGAGCCTTTTCAGGATTGAAGTGTTTCCAAATCCAATAATTACGGTCGAACCCAGTACGATATTCAGGTGTCACTACTCTTTCTAAATACCATTGAATGTCATCGGGATGAATAACAGTCTCCCCTGAGACATTAAAGTTGCACTCCAATTCTTGAGCAATTTGTCGTTTCGACATGTTGCGCGTCTCTTTATCAAACCAAGCCTTGTCTCTATCTGGATGGGTGTCCCACATAAGAGTGGTCATATAAAAGTCGTTTGTTCCAGCCTCGGCTTCGACACAATTTTGATGGAACCAGTTGCCTACGCCGTTGGGAGTAGAGAGAGCAATGCAGCGACCACCAGTAGACAGGGTGGGATACAACGCAGTCCAAAGCTCATCTAGTTTTTCAACGTGAGCAGCCTCATCAATCACCAACAAAGAAAGGGCCTCAGATCGGCCGGCGTCGCCCGATGTCGAAGAGCCCTTAATTTGTGACCCGTTTGAAAGTTCAAATGATGTACGATTGTCGACAGTAATAGACGCAATTTGCATCCACTGTGGGAGGTTCTTAATGATGGCTTTGACTTTTTTGACCAGGTTGGTGGCTGTCTGCAGTTTTGTCGCAACCACCAAAATGTTTTTATCTCGATGAAACAACATCAGCCAACTAACATAAGCTGCTGTAATCGTAGAGATTCCCAGCTGCCGCGCCTTGAGAATAATGTTAAACCGATAATCGGTATAGTCTTTTAGAAGCTGCTCCTGATAATCATACGCCCTGAACGGAATCGTTCCCCTTTGAGGGTGGGAGATGCGGGCATAATTGGTTGTAAAATAAACCGGGTCTTTGCCCGCCTTGACAATCTCTTTTAAAACTTCTTCTTTGGTGAGTACGTCGGGCATGACATTTGTTGCTTACCTATCGAGTATCATTTTTAGGTCGACCCTTTGGGCCCAAAGAAAGCCAGTTGCGAATTGAGTCATCAAGCTTTCGATTTGGTTCCTCAGCATCTCCACCAGTACCAGGAAGGCCTGTGGGGGCCATGCCGCCAATACGATAATCACAGTGAGCGAGACAGTCTGTGCGGTAATTTGATAACCTATCCACTCGAATGTGGTGCTCCCCCTCAAGGGTTAATGAAAGGGTGTTGCCAGTAATGGCTTTGTATTCTTTCTTTAAGAACTTAACAATGTCTTTAAGTTGGGCAACAATCGTGTCTTCAAAATCATTCTTTTGAACATCCTTGATTAAAACTTCTGCTTGGTATTTTATTCTCAACAACGGGCCATGAAAGGACACCTTAAATCCATCCATAACTCGACGATCATTAATAAAATCGCCGTCTTCGCGCTTTAGGCCCGGGCTTCGTGCTTTGCCGTCGGCCGACAGAGATTCGTCGTGCGACCCATCATAGGCGTTAGCGGCTGCTTGATTAATTCCTTGAATGATTTCGTATACTGTTGCCATGTTATTCTTCCTTGTCGGGTCTCCAACCGGATTCCCATCTTTCTTCTCTTCCCTCAATCCACTGCACATAACATTTAAAGCAAGCTTCAAACTTACTCATGTACAAATCATCACGAGGATGAAAAGAATAAATAGAACATATAGGACAGGTCCTATTGTGATCTCTAATAAGTAGTTTTTTATTTATTAAAAATCCGTCTTCTTCTACTTTGTCTTGAGTTTCAGCTAATTTGGCAAACTTACGTTGCTCTTCTCGGGATTGAACAATGTAATCTTTCTCTTTGGTGTCGTCCCAAAATCGACGAGGATTATTAATTGCTTCTTCGCCATATTTCTGGGCGATTGCCTTCTCAAGTTTGGGAATGTAATTAGCATCTTTTTCAGTCATCGGCAACATCATCCAGATAGGGCTTAAGAGCATCCGCCAGTAAAGCCAAGAGGCGGGGGCTGCTTACAATAGCTTCAAGAACCGAAGGAGTGAAGGCAAGAGCTTCTCTATCTGCCCCATCCGTCCCTTGATCGGTGTATGAAGCATCGCTCCACGCATCTAGATCAATGTTCTTGTCTTCCAAAATAATATTTCGTATCGTGTCCAATATCGTCATTGTTTTTATATCCTTTCTTTATGCTCGCGTATCATGATCACGGCTCTGCTTGTGTATCAAAGTTAATTGCACCGAAGGATACCCAATCGCCTACCGCGGGTGTGGAGGGGTATTCGATCGTCACTTTGCCGTCGGTCTGGACATCGGCGCGCCCGTGAACGTAGGTGACGGAAGCGTCATAATATTGTACGCTAAATATCAGTCTATTAGCGGGTCGATACCCGGCGGGCAATGTAAAGACGAGATCGGCGGTGCCGCTGGTTTTTTTCGCCATCCCACGGATATGAATGAACCCCAGGCTATCTTTCATATATGACACGCCAAGGTAGCCGACACTATAATCTGCCCAGCCGGTTCCGTAAGCTACAGCAGTCCAAGCTTCCTGTGCATCGCTTGCATCGAATTTGCCAGCTGAATCCAGAGTCATATAGTTAGTGTTATTAATTCTAAAATAGACATCTCCGCCGGTGGCGGCATTCAGAAAGGTAGATCCACCGGTGCTCTGAATTATAGCATATTCGCCGGCGGCTGTCGCGTCAACATGACTGAACCATGCATAGTCACTATACCCTCCTCCGTAGCCTACCCGGGCTCTTCCTATATCAGCATAAGTATCGCTGTCCGGACTGATTGCAACTGTCCCATCTGATTCAATTGACATTCTTTCAGTAAGTGTTGTCCCGCTGTCGGCGCATGTCCAAAAGCGGATCGCGCCAGGATGTGAAGATGCATCGGTCCACGTACCAGTACCGACCTCTCCTGTTATCGTTGCAGCTGAATAATAAGTTCCATTATCCGTCTCGGTTGCATCGAAAAGAATTTCACCCAAGCTTTCACCAGCCTGGATAACAGTATCATCATATCTTTCAAATCTGATCTCTCCGGCATTATCGACAGTTCCATTCTTGCTCTCAAGTTTTAATTGGGGCAGCTGATTGCTGGTGGGTGTCAGTGTGGTGGTGGCTGCTTGAATTGTGACAGTATCGCTGTAAGCGTCACCAAGGGTGGTGTTACCATCAACCGTCAAAGCACCCCCCACATCTAGGGTAGAGCCATTCCACGTAAAATTTGAGTCGCCCTCAATGGTAGTAGAATTGGTCCAAATAGCTATTTCATTGTCAGCTGGTGTTCCTGAGGCGGCGACCAAGGTGCTTCCCCAAACACGGGAATCGATTTCGTCGGTTGCAACTGAGGTCCCATCACATATCAGTACCGTATTATCGGTGCCGGTCATCGATGCGACATTTGTTAAAGTTATGTTTGTGGCGTTAATTGTTACTGTATCATTAGAGGCGTTGCCGAGAGTAGTATCTCCCGTAATGCTAGCATCGCCCGTAACAGTAAGCGTCGACCCGTCAAAAGTCAGGTTTGATTCAACAGTTGCCTCGTCGGCATCCTTATAGGTAGCAACGCCGTTTGCGGTTGAGCCGTACCACTCGATGCCTCCTCCTCCGTCAACATTTGTTAAATTGGCGCCGTCGCCATAAAATGCAGACGCAGAAATGTTAGTAGAGGCCGATAAATTAGTAAGGTTATCCGCTATGAACTCAAGCAGCGCGCCTTTGGAAACAAATATACTATCACTCACTCTTCACAATCTCCGTCGATAGAGCAAAGATCCCCAGAGACGAAAGAGTACCAATACCAAATCCCAAAGCAACCAGCCATGGTTCCTTGGTGGGATTTTGTTTCAGAATAAGCTTTTCAAGGCGATCGTTTTCGGCCGCTTTTAAAATCATCATAGATTCATAGCGATCTTTCCAGGATTGAATTTCGATGTCTTTATAATCCAATTGAAGCTGCATTCGTTCTCCTTGCATGTGAAGTTCGTAGCTAATTCGAAGTTCACACTCTGCATCTTCAAATTTTTTGTCCACTGCAATCTTAGACGCAGCCTCATAAGTCATCAGGATTCCGTCGAATGGGGCGGCTTCGCCTGCCTTAATCGGGGTGACGTCATAAGCTTCTTCTGTGGAGGATTCGCCCTCTGCGCCTGTAGCTAGAGCTGCGCCCGGACAAACCAGGGCGGCTGCCAGATAAAGGGATACAATCTTCTTAACCATGTTTTAGTCCAAATGCTTCTGCTAATTCTTTTGCTAGCTTCTCAGGATCATTATAGCTCTCATCTACTAATCTTTTAAGCTCGGCCTTTTTGGACCTGTCGAGTTTCTCGCCGCGGGCGGCGAACTCCTCTTCTACTTGTGCTAATCTCTTGTTGTGTTCTGACAATCTTTTGTTCTTTTCTTTTGTTTCTGTGGCGTGAATTTCTTCTAGAGCGTTCATCTCCGCATCGTGAGCGTCCTTCTTGGATTCTAATAAATCCAATACCGCGCCCAAGAATGCACCGTTTCGTGTGAGAGCGCCGATGAGGGCTGCAACAAAAAAGAGTAAGCCCATGACGATTACCCACCAAAACCTTTTAGCTAAAAGCCAAGCTTTTTTGACTTTCATCTTGAGCCCTAAAAGTTTCACTAGTCAACCCCTTTTAGGCGGGCGACCATGTCTACCACTCCCTGAGTGCCAATGTAAACTACTGTGATCATTGTCCAATCTTCCGAGGCCAGGTCGGCGAACGCCAATAAACCGGTTGCAGTAATCCATGCTAAAAGCTTACGAGATACAAACTTATTAAGTACCTTGTCTAGTATATGTCTCATACGTTTAAACTCCTTCTCTATAATTAGGATGGAAACCAAAGTATGTCTAAGCAACTTAAGTTCAAATTTAAAAAAACCCTGAAAAAAGCAGAGTTTGTGCATGCTGACTTGGAGTATCATCAAGAACTTATTTCAGAAGCTAAACAGCTTTTTAACGATGAAATTTCAGCTCTTATCGCCAAGTTACCCGCCGAAGACCAAGCAAAACTTAAAGCCGAAATAGAGAGGCAGCATCTCAAAAACCTGCAGGCCCACCAGGAAGCGGCGGAGCGGGCGGACCGCGCAGGGCAGATTGAAGAAGAAGTTGCTCAGTTTATCAATGGCGACTGTACTGCTTTAGCCATAATAGAAGATCCCCACGATGACCCTGCTGATACCCCTAAGCCAGAGAAAGTTAAATCTATAGAATTAAAAAAACTATTTCGTAAAATCGCTGAGCAAACTCACCCAGACAAGGTGAGGGCGAACGGATTTTCAGAAAAGGAAATCAGCCGGCTGGAACGGGTCTTCAAAAAGGCTTTGCAAGCCTATACAGATAACAACTGGTATCTACTATATTCTATTGCCCACGAACTTGACCTTTCGATAGACAACGCCACGCAAACCCACATTGATTGGGTAGAAGAAGACATTCGTAACACTTTAGGGGCTATAGCACAAATTGCAAATTTGGTTGCATGGGGGTGGTACATCGGCAATGAGAAGGCTAAACTGCAAGCAGTTCGTTATTACTTTGAAACATTTTATAATTTCCACCATCCTGATCTACAATCTTAAAATCAAAGTTGGGCCATATGAGCAACTGATCTTCTATGTATTCAACTATCTCAGGCTCGGACTCAAACCCCTCGGCATACTGCATTTGGTTTATGGGAAAGTAATGCCACTCTAGCCATTGATAGTAAAACCTCTGAAATTCTTCCCTGTAGGTGCCGGGGCGCAAGCGGCGCTTAGCATAATACCTAACTGGTAGGGGTACTGTTACCTCATTGGGTAACTCTTGCAAAGCCTCCGTTTTTGTCAATTGAGATCTCCAAATCTACGATGTCTTTCAACGAATCCACATGCGAAATCAGAATAACTGTTTTGAAATACATCTTAATTAGCTGGAGGATCCTGATGAACCCCTCCATGTTCTCGGCATCCAAAGCAGTTCCGGGCTCATCCAGAATAAAAATGTTGCCCTTGGGAAGTGACGACACGGACAATAGCGCCAGGCGAATTGCCATGGCAGCAACGGTTTTCTCTGCGCCAGAACCCATCTCGATAGGCCGAGGGTCATGTTTGGGGTGCTTGATGAGGATGTCCAGCTTGCGGCCATCCTCTTGAAAGAAAGCATCAAAATCAACAATGTTAGATAAAACCTTGGCTATCTCTCCATTGATAACTGGCAACCGCTTTTTGATAATGTCATAAGCAATCCCATTAGAGTGAGTACATCGCATGAATAAATCATACGCCGCATATTCCTCTCGTATCTCATCAAGTTCTTTTCTCTTCTCTTTCAGGTCTTCAACTTTCTGCTCCATTGAGCCTAGCTGGCGATGGTGCAAATTAATGCTTTCTTCGGTGTCGGTAATCTCGGACTGAAGTTCTAAAATCTTTTTGTCGACCTCGGTGCGCGAGTTGATGAGTTTCTCAATGTTTTTGATTAAATCCTTTTTCTCTTCATACAAATTAATCTTCTCGTTGGTTGCGCGGAGGTTATCGCGGTATCCCTTAATCTTTGCATAGAGTTTCTCAATAGAAACTTTGTTATCGCGCTTCTCAATCTCGATGTTATTCTTTTGAATGATGTTATCATTATAGTTCTCGATCAAGCTGATCATCTCAACAGAATTAACTGAGATAACTTTTGTTTTGTAATTCTTTGCCTCTTCGATTCTTTCTATAATCTCGATCTCTAGCGCGGGCAATTCAGTAGTGGCCACGTTTGCATCATGGATAAACTGACAGGTGGGGTATTTATTGCCACAAGGTACTTCATCAAGAAGCTCAATCTTCTTAAACATCGCTTTATAGTCGTTATCCATAAGGCGCGCCTTATTAACAGTATCCTCGTATTTCTGCTTAAATTCATCATAATCTTGCTTCTGAGCCAAGAGATCTTCAATGTCAATGGTTGTGAGAAAATCATCATACTCTTTAAGTTTTTCGTCATAATTCTCGTTCTCTTGCTTAAGCTCCACAATATTAACGTCAGTACTGTCAATCTTGCTTTCTAAGATAGCCCGGGTCTCTAGCAGATTCTTGATGTCCAATCGTTCTGCTGGAATGGAATCAATCTGTGTCGTTAAATCGGATTGCTCCGATGACGCGTCCGACAAAAGTGACCTTAATTGTTCACAACTCTCAACCTCTTGATCTAGAACCTTCTGTGCTTCGTCTCGCTGAACTTCTGCGATCGCGATGTTATTACTATAGTCAACGTCGCCGACGCGGCGAAGCACTGCTTTTAAGTCCCCACTGTCCTCGTGAGCTAGTTTAAACTTTTTCTCAAAGATGTCTAAATCTAAGAACTTAGCAAGGATTTCCTTCCGACGAGTAGAACCCTCCTTAATGAACGACAAACTATCGAGCTGACTGGACATAGAGGTCAACAGGAAGTCTTCTACTGTGCCAAAACGCTTTCGAATATGAGCATCCGTCTCGTTACGAGTAGTGCCATTGAGACTCGTTTCTTCGCCCACTGCGGGGTCTAGGCCGCTAAAGTCTAAAAACGTGCGCGCTTCGTTGGTCACTTCGCCCTTAAGTTTCTTTACATATTTCTCCGACTGACGCTCAATGGTATAAGTCTTGTCTCCAACCTGCAACTCTAAGCGCCCCATGCAGTCTTTCTTATTTTGGTTAATAATGTTATAATTCTTGCGTTCATTCTTTGAGGTGGTGTTAAACATGGTATACAATAATCCATCAATAATGCTGGACTTTCCGGAGAAATTCTTGCCGAAGATGCCCACGATACCGTTCAAATTCGTAAAATCTACACTGTTTCCCTCGCCATAATTGAATAGGTTGTCCCACTCAAACTTGTTGAGGTTCCAATTCACGTTACGTGCAACTTCCTCGGTCTCCTCAATCTTGGAGTTGTACTTTCGATTGAGTTCGAATACGCGCTCAAGCATCTGCTCGGGGGGCTGGTAATCAACTAAGTACTCACGGATGAGGTCTTCTTGGACTCCTTTGTCTCGAAGGTTTTCCACCTTGAAGCCGGTGCCAATCTCCACAGTGCCGCGTTCTCCAGCAGCTCTGTTAAGAAATGTAATACTCTCGGGCTTGAAGCGATGCTTGGCTACCTCGACAGCCTTGCGCATGACGTCAAGCGGAAGATTGTTATTACTCACAAGACGCAACCGCGAGGTAGGAGGAATTTTTGTTCCCCTTGGCATTCGCCCCTTTGGCGTGAGTTCTATTGTTACGAATGGTTTGGGATTAAGCAAAACATGGTGACTCACGCGAAATTCGTTTTTGTCTTCAATTTCCCAAATCAAAAATCCCTTATCATTTGTCTCGCCATGATTCTGTTGAACGGTTGAACCGCAATACCTCACGCGGCCCTCGGCGTCTAGGATTTGATTTGTCTTGTGAATGTCGCCAAGTAATGCATAGTCGTGACCGGCGAAGACGCCGATGTCGTGATCACCGTGAGTCATCACCCAGCCGGTGTCGGTTTTGACACCAGACACAGAGCCGTGATAAAGTGCGATGTTGATTCGTGAGTTGTCGCTTGGTGCGACCCAGTTGTCTTCATCAAATACAGATAGCACATTGAGTGCGAGATCCGGCTCTAGAACAGTTTCTCCAGCGTTCTTGAGCAGATGTAGGTCCGGGAGGTTCAGAGCCTTCACAATGGGCGACAGGGCGTCCTGACGGGTACTGTTCTTCAGGTTGCCGTCGTGGTTGCCTAAGATGATGTAAGTTGGTGCGATTTTCGCTAGATTTGAAAAGAAGTCGGAGCAAAGCTCAACGAACTCTGGTGAAATCTGTGTCTTGGTGTGGGCGATGTCGCCGCAGTGAACAATGTAGTCCACGTTTTCTTTTCGTAGTGTTTCGTAAAGTTGTTCAAATACCTTCTTGTATTCGTAATGAAATTTTAAATTCTTTATGTGCGTGTCCGCAAGGTGTGCTATTTTATACACGTAGTTATCCCCTAGTCTATGATACTAGTATACAGGATGTGCAGAGGGTGTGTCAAGGATTATTTTTATTATTTCCTGAGTGTGGGTTCCATCCACTCTTCTGTGTCGACCTTAAGAATGTCGAAATCAAAGTCAGCGTTTTGGCGGAAATCTTTAATAAGATCCATAAGTTTATCGCCGGTTCGGATATCTTTCATCGCAAATCTGCTCTTCTCGATGAGGTCATCATATAATTCTTGAGACAATGATCCCTCAGCGCGCGAGCGTCTTAAGGCATTGGCGAAAGCTGCTCCCCAAGCGTCCTTACTGGGGAGACCTACGACGGGGCGCGAGTCATCAAAAGACCGCGTGATCTCTTCCTTGATAATCTGTCGTAGTTTTGCTTTTGAGATCTTCATTTTATTATTTCATGCCATAGAGAGCATAGATGCCGGCTTCATTGCTTTCGAGTCCAAGCTCTATCAAGTGCTGTTTGATTGCCTCGTACTCGCCCGGGATTCCATTGGACTCTAAATAGTTACTGAATTTTTCACTCATTGCATGTAGGGGGCGTAAAATGGTAAGCGCTTCAGCGGACGGACCAGAGGGTTCATCTTCTGGTACTTCTGGGTATTGTTCTATGTCTGCCGTATACTCAAGCTCTTCTCTAATAATTTCTTTGAGTCTTTGTTTAGTGATTTTCATTGTTAATCTTCCTCCGGAGGATCATCGCGATCCGGTCACTTCTCTCCCTCTTCCAGATCGCGCCAGCGACCTGTTTTAAGCCCTCGGCGAAGTCTGTCCACCTTTTTATCCGTGGGAGCGCTCACCTTTACGGTTTGTGCGGAATCGTCGTCACGCAGGAGTGACTTTAGAGGAATAATTTCGACCAAGCCGAGGGCCTCTTCCTTTAACCTGCTTTGAACGTCCATTGCGCGATCAATATCTTCAAAACGCTTGGCCATCTCGGGATCTTTTACGGTGTCCGCACTCCAGTTCCCGCGGCCTTTGCGAGTCAATTGGAGCAAGTAATCGCTGGTGCCATCAAACCGAAGCACAAAAGGTTTCTGCTCCGGCTTTAATTTGAAACCCTCCCACTCCCACTTCGTAAGCTCTTCTTTGATAATCTCTTTGAGCCTTTGTTTAGTGAGCTTCACTTACAACATTCCTCATTCACACAGCTGCAACAACCACAGCAACAACAACAATGTTTATTGTTAAATAAGTTTGCTAATTTATGTAAGATATTTTTCATTTGTCATTCACTCCTTTTAATTTTTACTTCACTCTCCAACAAAGCCTTCGTTTCCTCTAAGGCACTGATTGCCTCACGAACTTGGGGATGTTGTTCCAAATTGCGAAATGCAGCCTTCTGGATTTTTTGACGTAACTGATCGGCCAAGTCGGCAAGTGCCGTTATATCATTAAGCAATGCGCCGGGGCTGATGTCATCGTCTTCCTTAAGTAGCTCTTCCTTGATAATCTCTTTGAGTCTTTGTTTGGTGATTTTCATT
>Ga0208011_1000061_pt1 | contig 53080 bp, 54 predicted proteins | sample 7_EtaG_FD_184080 | JGI IMG/M metagenome (GOLD analysis project Ga0208011, IMG submission 184080) | Marine viral communities from the Subarctic Pacific Ocean - 7_ETSP_OMZ_AT15161 metaG (SPAdes) (version 2) | ecosystem: Environmental > Aquatic > Marine > Oceanic | place: Pacific Ocean | collected...
ACTGACAAACCTGACTATGAAGGTGCTGCCAAAGAAGCATTGGAGTGGGAAGAACGCCAGAAGTACAAGGGTTTCCGAGCACCCGCAGGAATGTCCTCTGACCAAGAGGGTCGATGGCAAGCTTCCATTGATGAGCAAACCGCGCCAACGATTCCTGAACCCAAAGTGGGAGGAGCGTCTTTTGGTGATCCAACCGGAATCGTCACTAAATTATCCTCATCCCCAGAGGCTTCCCGCACTTTGTTAGAAACAGGCTCAATGCTTCCTGTCGGCCAAGTAATTCAGGCAGGTGCAGACGCTGGCGTAGCAGGAATGGACCTCTCTAAGGGTGACTATCTTGGGGCTGGGATTTCTGCTGCTGCAATCGTTACTCCTTTTACCGCTACCGTTTTGAAGAAAATGGTTGGGACAATGAGACCATCAGCAGCAAAGGAGGTTGCACAGTCTATCTTGGCTGCGGAGACTGCTGGGGTGAAACCAGACCAGCCTGCAACCCAGACTCTCGCAGCGCGAGAATGGGCGGAGAAGGGCACTGATTCTCCCTTCTTCCGTACCTGGTCAGAAGACCTTCCCGTTTTAGAGCCCAGAAATGTGAGACGAACTCTCGTGCGCTCGAAAAAGGGTCCATGGGGAGGGCCTGACCTATTGCAGGATGACCTTCAAGATTCGATGGAACATTGGTGGGGGGGATCTGGAAGCGGGCGTCATCCTACCCGGCTTGATGAAATTGCTGCCCAACCAACTGTTTGGCGGCTCCATCATCATGCATCTCGTGGGTTCGAGGGGGATGCAATTAACCTTCGAGCAAGTGCCGATTTAGGCTTTCACATGGGAACAAAGACTGCTGCGGCAGACCGTGCCCTCGCAAAAGGACACCCTTCATCTGGAGATGCTTCCCCGCCTCCACCAACTCTGGAATTCTTCTTCAAGGCTAAGAAGCTCGTGCCTCTTTTAGATGGTTGGGATCCCGAAGAAATAGCAGATGAGGCGCTTGAACATGCTCTTCGTATGGGGGATCTAAAAGCAGCTAAGGTTTTAGAGGATCTATCTGAAAGCCCGGCTCTTAGGCCTCATATAAGGGGAAACCTCGAAGAAGATAGATATGCTGTTATTCGACGTACACTACGCCAACTTGGATATGATGGCGCTGTATATGTGAACACCGTTGAGGCTCCTGGCTCATTGTCTTTTATCTCTTTCAGTCGGCTTAATGTAAAAGCGGCAGCACCCTCTAAGGAGCTTGGTCCAGTTCGTGGGACATTCGATCCCGCAGACCCGCGACTTGCCCATGGTGTTGGTGTACCAGCCGGGATAGCGATGAGAGAAAAGGCCCGAGAGGAAGAGGGCGAGTAGTGGCACAACCCAACGCACAACAAATGCTCACGTTCCTACGGAATCCGAGCAAATCTTTGCCTGCATTTGGGCAGGTGCATGACCAAAAGACCAGCAAATTTGTAAAGTACGACCCAAATCGCATCACGCATACGATGCAGACGGAAGTTCTCGACTACCTGAGCAACACGCCCAGGACTTCTGTGGGCCAAACGAAGTTTCTCACCATCCTGACTGCTCGTCAGATGGGAAAGTCTCTCTCGGTTGAGTACGGATGCTATCCGAAAGCAGCCTATTCCCCCGGATGGGACCACGTCTGCATTGCTGACAACTCAGATCGGGCTGAATATCTCCACAAACGTGTCCACCATCTCCACGGAAAGTGGCCCCAGGACATCAAATCTCCCACAGTCCACTCCAGAGAGAGCAGACAACTGACTTTCAAGCCCGACATGGGCGGAAAGATGCGTATTTTGAGCGCAGAAGCGGGTGCTGTGGGTATTGGACAGTCTCCTGACTCCTTTCATGCATCAGAATGCGCCTTCTGGGCTGACTTTTCAGGCTCTATGTTCCTCATTTGGCCTTCCTTGGCCAATCGGGATGATGCATTGGTTGTTTTTGAGTGTACTCCATGGGAAGCACGCTCAGATTGGCACGAACACTGCCTTACAGCCAAGTCCGGGGAGGGCAGGCACCTCTATAAGTTCTTCCCCTTCTGGGATGGGAAGCTAAATCGGCGTCCATGGGACAAAACATGGTCTATCCAGAACGAAGAGGTCAATTTACTCAATAAATACGGGCATTTGGGCCTAACTAAAGAGAATTTAGCGTTTCGACGCTTCATGTTGGGAACAGACCAGTTTTTGCGCCGAAAACCTGAACTCTTCAACGTTTTCTACCCATTTGACGACATAGAGTGCTGGATCATGGCTGCAAACGCAGCAATCCCCTCTCATGCGCTCGAAAGGCACCAAAAAGCGGAACTTCAAGAGTGGCGAGGGCCATATATGGAGTATGAGCGCCCAGAACCGGGTGCATACTACGTTATCGGGGCAGATCCCTGTGGTCATGCCGCCCGAGATCATGCTTCCTTCCAAGTTTTGAAGTGCTACGAGGGGGAGTGGACACAGGTAGCTTGCTATGCAGAGCACTCCGATCCATTGGAATTTACGAAGAAATTGGTCGAGACGGGTCTTCGGTACAACCGGGCAAGCATCGTAGTGGAATCTAATGGTGTTGGGCAGGGTGTCCTCTCCCTTCTGCGGGATTGGAGCTACCCAAATCTATTCTATGAAGCTCGACGAAAGCCTGGGTTTACCAGTACCTCTAAATCTGTGGATGAAGCCTTGGGCTGGCTCATTGATGGCCTCTTGGATGAGCTACATTTCAAGGACAAGAACACCATCGAGCAGTTGATGTCCTACAAGAATGACAAGCGGGTAGAGGAAGGGGCCAACCAGGAGTTGGTTCGAGGCCAACCCAATAAGAGGCGTCGGGACCGGCACCACTGGGATAAGGTCTCAGCACTCATCATGGCCATTGTAGGCGCTCGTTGGGCACCGCGTCGAACACGTCCGTCGAGTGGAAGCCCAAAAGATAACGTTATTGATTTCCGTCCGATGACGTATGATGAGCGAGTCCAACATCATAAGGACATCGATAAGAGTAAGAACAAGCGCCGGAAAAAATACTGGCTTTAGAAAGTGTTACACTTATTTCCAAATTGAAGGGGAAATTCTCATGTCGAACGAAGAGAAGAAAGAAAAGAAAGAAGAAGCGTCCAAGACTGAAAGCCCTTTTATGGCCCATGCCAAGGAGCAGCGAGCAAAGCTTGGGAAGCGTGTCAATAAGCCTTTTGGTGCTGACCTGAAGGGTGCCGCGAGGGAAGCCATTGAGGACGACAAGAAGAAGAAGAAAAAGATAAAAGAAGGTCTACCTTCTCCATCTGAGTGGGCGTCCAAGGAGAAGGAGAAGAAGGCAGGGGCTCAGGACTGATGGCCCTCGACAAGAAGAAACTCAAAGCGATCATCAACGCCCACGTCTCAAAAGCTCAGAAGGAGCACGCAACTTGGGACAAATGGCGTGCATGGTATCGGTCTGAGTTCTGGGGGGAACTCCAGAATGAAGATAGTGATAGTCTTCTTGTCGAAAACAACTACCTCTATGCTTTCACTGACACGATGGTGGCGAGTGTTACTCCCCCCACACCTCGGGTTACCTGTGTCCCCCGAAAAAAGGATGAAGAGACTGCGCTGGCTGCCCAGTACAGGGAAGCTCTCATCAATGATGTTCTCTACCGTTGTGATGCCCATGAGATTCTGTGGCAGATGTCCACCTTTTCTTCTGTGTATGGACGCTCGATCATAAAGGGTGTTTGGAACTTCTCAAAGAATCGACCTGACTTCCTCGTTATCGACCCTCGATACTTCTTCTTCGACCTTAGCGTTCGGCGTTGGGACGACATTCGCTATGCAATCGAGGTCACGACGCTGACCAAAGCGGAGTTCTTTGCTCGGGTAAAAGGGAAGAGCAACACTATTCAATATGATAAAGCAATCGCGGATAAGGTCCGGTTTGGGTCTTTCCCCAAGTGGTTGTCAGACAAGGAAGACACTTCCGTCAAATTGAGTGAGGAAGTCAAGAAAGTCTTCGAGTGGGTAGTTATCTATGAGGTCTACGACTTCACGCGAGACCGTTACTACCACATGATTGAAGATAGCGAAGAACCGCTGTTTGAAGGCGACCTTCCCTATACATTCGTTCGGAATCCTTTTGATTGTCTAATGTTCAACGACAATCTTGCTGACATTGGTGGTATGGCTGATAGCCAGTTGGTTGAACGGCAGCAGCGGCGACTGAATGAATTAGACACGTTGGAACTTCGCCATGCACAGGCTTCCGTTCCCGTCACAATCATCAATGAAGCTCTCTGTGACAACCCAGAAGACTTTGTAGACCAAGTTGCTACTGCTACAAGTCCTGGAGACGTTGTTCGTCTTATGGGCAAGAACGCTGCACCTGTAGGAGACATTCTTGGGACGACGCCAACGGCTTCGCTTGTACCTGAATTTAGTAGCATTCGAACTCGCATCGAGAGCACGATCCAGTTTGTACTGGGCATACCTGACTATGCTCGTGGCGTGGCCGGGTCATCAGAGGTAGCAACTGAACTTGCGCTTCTGGATTCGGCAATGCGGACCCGCTTGGGCCGTCGAACGAAGCTTATCAATGGAATCCTCCAGCACATGGCTCGCACGATTGTGGGTCTCTACGAAGAATTCCTGAATTCATTCGAGGAAATTCCTGTTCGAGTATCTGGGCAAAAAGAAGCGGTGACGGTTGCTCGAAAGCACCTCTCAGCACGCGACCCAGGTAAAGCCGACCAGATGAAGGCTCGTGGCGAGAACATCGAAGAGCCCCTTGATATTGACTACGAGGTTGTTCCCTACAGCCCCACAGAAAACTCTAAGGCTGCGCAGACCAAGAAGCTCACTCAGTTCATGGACTTGTTCCTCCAATCTCCGCATATTGACCAGCGGCGTTTGATGGTTCACCTTTTGGAGCTTTTGGATATTGGAAAAGATGTCCTTGTTTCCGAAGAAGTGGTCCAGGCGCAGCAGGCACAGCAAGCACAGATGCAAGAACTGGAAGGGAAGGCAGCAGAAGCGGGTGGTAAGGCTGCGGAAGAGATTCCAGGAACAGAAGACGCTCTCGCAAACGGGGGAGGGGCACCGGGTGGTCCATCGCCAATTCCCCCAGAAGCAGTTTACGGAATGGCGGGAGGCGCAGGCGTCCCCGCTCCTGAAGGAGAAGCCTAATGGCCAATGGATATGATCGGCAAGAAGCTGCACGCGCAGCCCTAAATGCTGAGTCTGCAGAGAAGTCTGCGATGGGCTCGCTACAGGTTGAACCGTGGGAAAAGGTGCCAGACGCCTTTCCCCCCTTGGAGCCAGCAGCCGTACCTCCCGAAGCTCAAGGGGCGCAGGATCAAATGAAGACGATGGGTGAGGCCCAAGAGTTGAAGCCATCAGATGTTGAGGCGGACTACGTCCCCCAACCGGGCATCACTCCTGAACCCGAAGAAGATGATATTGAGCGGCAGTATTTCCGCCGAAACATGCAACCATTTGCCGACACAGCACTCTCTCAGATGTCTACGGATGAGCTTATGCAGGGGAGGGGACGTCTTGCTCTTACAATGGCAGCCGCAGGATCGGGCACAGATCCTATCGATGCTACTCAGGAAAAAGCAAACAACGCACTTCTTGAGCGTATTGACCAAGAGCTTAGGATGCGCGGGCGGGCTTTCTAATGGCTCTCTTCCAAAAACAAGCTGACATCAAAGCTCTGAAGCAGTATTCGCAGGAGCAACAAGCACTCCCTGTGGACCAGCGAGCCGCTACACCCACCTCATGGCGCAGCGCTGCCGCACCCGTCACAGGACAGGGCGTTTATGAGTATGCATCTCCAGAGCATCGAAAGGCTGAAAGGAGGATAGGGAAGGAAATGGCCCAACAAGAGATTGAAGCCATCGGAGATCCCCAAGAGCCGGGAGATATCGACCAAAGAAACCGTAGGGCTCGGAACCAAGCGCTCGTACAGCGGGCTCGTTCAGAACCCAATAAGAAGACCCAAAACCATAAGAAGACCCAAAAGCAAGCCGCGGGGTGGGATGCACTAAGCAATATTGACACCTCTCCCCGAGAACTGATCGTTAAACCCCCAACGCAGTGAGAAAAGATGCCTTGGTATGACTTGGATTGCCCAAAGTGTGGGATCTTGAATGATGAGCCACGTTCTGTGGAAAAACGTAAAATTTGTCCGGAGTGTGGTGGTCCTTGCTCTGTTCTTCTTGCTCCCACTCGCACTATTGGGATTGTCTTTAGCAACGCTCAGCGCAGCAATCAGTTGGGCGTTACTTGGAATACCAATAAAGAGAAGCGTGATTGGATGAAAGCGCACCCCAATGTAGTAGAAATGCAGAAGGGGGACACAAACGAACAGAGGTTCAATCATCAAATGAAACAAGACATGCACGATTCCCTAAAGAAGCAGGGGCTCACAATGTCTGAGTATAAAGAGGGGTGTCGAGAGGGTAAGCGAGCAGAATCGCTGAAGAAAGGCGCAGCAGAAAAGAAAATTGCGTTGACATGAACCTACCTAAATAGGTAAAAAAGATTAGGAATTCTCTAAATGCCTGAAGCTCTTGACTACGAAAAAATGCCACTCGAAGAGATTTTGTCTCTTATTGAGCAAAAAACGATAAATTTGGGACCGGTTGTGAGCACAGAAGTTCCTGAACAAATTGGGCAGGAAGTTCCAGAGCAGGCGGAAGAAGATGTTATCACTGGAAGAACAGCTTCCGACATGCGCCTCCAAGCGGCTCGAAGCGCGTTGTCAAATCAAAGGTCTTCTCAGGAGAATCTCTAATGCCTGGAACTGATGTTGAATACATGGGAAACCCCAACACGGATCGTGCGGTCGCTCTTATCGATTCGGCGGTTCAGCAGGGCCAAGGCGGAGCACAAATCCTTGAAATGTTGAACATGGAAGGTCTTCGAGTCTATCCGACATCAGACCCTGGGCAGGAAGATGGTCCCCCAACAGAGGGTATTCCCATAGAAGATATGGAACAACCTCCCTTGGGAGGTGACGAATTGCCTCCCCCAGAAATGGCAGGTCCCCCTCCAGAAGAGATGATGGGATCTCTGGAGCCACAGGGTAGTGGAGATGGTGGAATGCGCGAGATGCGCCTCGCTGCCGTTCGTTTCGCCATGGACAAAGATAAGAAAGGCAAATCTTCCAAGAAAGATTCGGAGAAATAGATGTCTGAAGTTTCGACCAGCCCCGAAGTAGCTCCAGAAGCCACATCGGTGGAGTCAACCTCCCCGTCAGAGGCAGTGACGGAAACCACACCAACCCAGGAGACCAGTGGGGATTCAACCAACGTAAGCAGTAGTGATACGTCTCCCGTCGAGACACCGCAATCGCCCCCTTCAGCTTTCGAGCCAAGCAGTTGGGATGGGAACATTGATAATCTCCCATCTGAATTGCAGGATCCTGTGCGTCATCTGCACAAGAACCTCGAAAGTGGCTACACAAAGAAGTTCCAAGACCTCTCGTCACAGAGAAAAACGTTCGAAGATGCACGTGATTCCTGGACGCAAGAGCGCGATGCGTGGAGCACTCAGAAAACAGATTTAGAGAGCGAACGTGATTTGCTCCGACGTTTGGTTTCTGGGGCAGAAGATCCACGTATTGCAGAGTTCTCTCAGAAGAACGAGAAACTTCAAGGCACAATGGATGCCCTCAAGAAGGAGTACGAGGACTATCAACGCCTTGTACAAGAGGACATCGATTCCCAAGCAGCCGCCTTTGCCGACAAGTTCGCAGAGGAACATAAAGAGTTGTTTGAGGACGAGGTAAAACGCGAGGCTTTTGCTAAGCTCCTCGATGCTGAATGGGATCCAGAACTTGCGGTTAAGCTTGTCGGACAAGACGATAGAGTGATTGGAGAGGCTTTTCAGCTTCGAGAATCAGGGACTCCGCAGAAGGTGGCTATTGAGCACGTTCTGCTGAAGCGGGGAGGTTCTGATAAAGAACGTGTCCCACGTCCTGGTGCGCAGATCACTGCTGGTGCGGAAAGTGCGAATAACCCTGCAAGTTCAAAGGGACACCACGATTTTGGCACCTCTTCCGCTGACGCCCGATTAGGGGCGGCCAGGGCTGCGGTGAACTGGGCCAAGCAAATTGGCTAAAACAGGTAGCTTTAGGAGTTTTCCATGCCTACCAGTGCTGATGTACTAAACTTTGCAACAAAGAAGCTCATGCCCAAGTGGACTGAGCAATTCTATCAATACCACCCAGTCCTTGATAAGGTCGTTACACGCGGCAATATCGAGAAGGCGCATACAGGCGCTCCATATTTGGAGTTCCCGGTTGTGACCAATGGTCCTGGTGCTGTCACCCGTATCGAAACCGGCTCTGAGGTTTATTCCTCGACTCGTCGGACCATCGGTACTCGTGGTCGACTGTACTGCCCCCGAATGATTTATTCCTACATCATTCCAGGTAAGGATCTGGCGGAAGCGTCTGGTGAAACCGCTGTGGCTCGTTTGCTGAAGGTCTATCCGGAAGCAGCGATCATGGAGTTCCACGAGATGATCGTCAACCAGTTCGTTAATGGAAATGGTTCCAGCGACAACGTCCAGGGTTTCGTCACTCTTAATGGTGACACGACCTATGACACTGGTAGTGGTCTTACCGAAACTGGTGTCCTTGGCTATCAAGCCTTTGGCTCTCAGACTGGAACCGTGTTCAACTTGGACAAGGCTTCCGTTACGGGTTGGTCAAACCAGTATCGTACTTGCGAAGCAACTGGCTTCGAGACTGAAGGTCTTGGTCGCCGCATGATGCGGGAAGTGTATTGGGAAACCTCGCTCCAAGGTAAGGCAGGTGGTCCTTGTGACCTCATGTTGGGCGACATTGTGTCATACAACAACTACTACGACGACTTGGATGAGCAAGTTCGATTCGCAACGTCCTTTAAGGGCGAAAAGGGTCGACCGGTTCGTCAGGGTCTGATGTTCCAGGAAGCTGAGTTCTTTGTTGAGCCTCAGTTGGATACCACCCTATCTGTGTTCGCCACAACGGACTCGGGCACTGGTACGACGTCAACCTTCCACCCCGGTGGCGGTCGAGGTCTGATCTACTTCCTGAAGACGGATACGTGGCATCTGTACACGCAAGGCGAGAACTCGGGCATGGAAACGAAGGGTGATTTCGCCACTCGTGGACCGACGAAGGTTCCTGGGCAGGATGCTTGGGAATGGGAAATTGTTATGGCTATGCAGCTCTATTGTGACCGACTCAACGCCAATGGTGTTGTCACCGGCACAGCAACCCGCACCTAATCCACTGATTTAAGGAGACAAAAATGTCTGCAACAAGAACTATGGGCATCAGTGTTACTGATGTTGACACTGAAGCAAAAGTACCGCTCGGTTTTGAGTATACTGAACCCGCCAGCCCTACAGATGATCGCGGTGAAAAGACTTGGGTTTATGTCCTCGCGGACGAGGCCCTTGTTATCGGAGATGTCGTTGAAGTTAATGGTGACTTTGCGGCTCCGTACCATGCCATCCAAGGCAACGAAGACACACCCCAAAAGCGGCTTTTGGGGGTAGCGGGACACGCTATCGCCATCAGCTCTTATGGGTTTGTCCAGAAGAGTGGCTATGCTCCCTACATCAAGGGCGATGGTAGTGTTGCGGCTGGAGATGCGCTTGTCGCGCATACTCTCGGCTGTGCCGATACCCTCGATACCGACCAGGGAGACATGGTCTTCGGGTATGCGCTCGCTGCTGATGCAACGGACGCTGATGTCGAAGCAATTGTTGGCCACTCTGTTCCGGTGTTTGCCGGTATGATCAAGTGTGGTGTCTGATAGATGAATAAGGGTGAAATCCGCACCCGAATCCTTGAACAGGTGGACTGGCAACCTGACCAGTCCACCTCGTTCACAAGGAAAGTTGATAATCTTATCAACAGGGCCTACGAGCAAATTTCGCTTGAGGCCCCCTTCCTGTTTTTTGAAGACGAATGCCATATCGCTACGCAGGCAGACGCAAAAAACGGGTCGCACACCAGTGATCTGCTCAACGTAAATACAACAGACCACTACGTTTTAGAGCGAACACTACCATTGGGTACAACCCCTGCTTCTCTCCCCACAGGATGGACGGCCTGGACTTACTCCTATGAGAGCAAGTCTGGAGAAACCGGCACAGATTTAGGCACCTGGGATGGTCGGATGATCGAATTGGAGTTGTCAGACGGGACGGTTCACCGACGACAAATCCGAGAAATTTGGGATGAGCAAAAGCAAGACACCACCTGGGTAGAGCGAATCACTATTGACCGACACTGGCCCAATCGCACTGATACGGGCATGAAGTATCGAATTTACACTCCCCAGTATGAGCTTCCAGGGGATGTCATTGAACTTCGGTCTGCACGAATCTACGGTGACACTCACTATGATTTGAGAGTTCAAACACAGACCGACATGGAACGTTTTGACTATGTCGATTATCGCGGTGAGCAAGCCGGACGACCTGTTTCCATCTTTCGTGGCAAGCACTTCCAAGTTGATGCACCACAGATGAAGCCTTCCGCCCAACTACAGGGTGGTGGATCTTGGGTGGGGCCGGATCCCGCTGGTGAGTTTGAATACTGTTTCACCTACGTGTGGGGTCTTCGAGATGAAAATCTGACTCGGAATCCCGGAGCAATGGGCTCCCGAGATGATGTAAGTACACTTAAAGAGCCTAAGTGGGAAAGCTCCCCCTCTCCCACGTCAGCCCCAATCAACAATCAGAGAGGTATAACTGGGGCGGAGGCGGTCCAACTCACTCTCCCCAATGTTGACCATCTGACAAACTTCTACAACGAAGTTGATGGTTCTGGGAACATTGTTGCTCCTATTCGACGAACACGCTCTGGGCTTAGGAAACGTATCTATGTAAGACGCGCTTCAAGTGGGACAATCGCGAGTGCGCTCGGAGCGTCGTCAAAGGTTGATGAGTTTGATAGTAACCGTACATCGTTTGACCGTGACTCAGCAAATAGTGTTGTCGTCCCCACAGGAAGGGTGTTCTACCTCCTGGCAGAGGTAGAAGGGCACACTGAGACGTACACACACGATGGGAAAGACATCCCGGACTACTACACCCGGCTGAAGAACACTCATGGTTACCAGACCATTCGTTTTCATCCAATGCCCGATGCTCGATATGTTGTTGACTGTCGGACTCTCCGTCGCCCCCAACTCTTGGACCATGACCAGGACGCTCCCCGGATCCCAGAAGAGGCGTGTGAAGCTCTTATCCAAAAGACGCTTTCTCTCTTTTATGAGATTCAAGGGAATGCTGAACTCTCAAGCCTTGCTGTGTCCAAGTATACAAGCCAATTAACTACCCTGACTAAGCGGTATGGGATGATTCCAAGACACCGGCCTCGAAAGAAGTTTGCCCGTGTCATGCGTCCTTATCGAGAAGTCAGGGTTCGATATAAGGAGTAAGAATGTCTACAGTGCTTTACCCACCCCCTGACCCTTCTGCCGTTTACTGGAAGAAGCAAAAAGACAATGGGGAATATGAGTTTGCTTCTATTCAGGCAATGAAGAAGGATGGGCATGGGAACTGGCGCGCGCTTTTCCTCATCCCTGGGCAGGCCCCCTTTTATATCAATCAGTACAGCAATGAGTTGGGCCAATGGGAGCCCGTCTTCGCGCTCACTGAGGATAACCTGGAACTTGTTGTCGAACGTGTCGCGCAGCGGGTTGCGGCTCTTCTTCAGGAGCAGGGAAAGGACCATGGGGAGATTGTGTCTGCTGCAATGGAGGTTGTCGAGGCTAAGTCTGTTGAAGACGCCATCGAGACCGCAATGAAAAGCACTTCTTTAGAAGAGGGAATGGAAGGAGATGACCCAGACCACTTCATCACAGAGAACTTCAAGAAAGAAAAGAAGAAGTTCGTTTGCGGTGTTTGCGAGAAGAAGTACGCCTATGAGAAGTCGCTTCGGAAACACTTAGTGAAAGAGCACAACCTTCTTGCTGACTCCATTTCTAAGAATCTTAGCTCTTAGGTGGGCCAGAAATGGCTGACGAAAGAAGCCGGTTTAGCACTGAAGTCCTGACGCTCCGTTCAGAGTCAGGAAAGATTATTGAGGCTTCGTCAATTGCTTCAAAAATCGAAAATATGGAGCCAACTCCCGAGGGTACGCTTCGAAGCGTACAAAACCCCGGAGATGTGATTCCTGTTGGAAGCTTTGGTTCAACCAGCCTGTATAAACCAGCGAATGTCAACCGAATGGGGGGAGTCTTCCACGCCCGCCTAAAGGGTCGGGACATTCTTCTGATGCACCATCGGAAGAAGCTTGCGGAGATTCGGTTCAATAGCCCCCGTTCTTCTGCTGATGACTCTCAGTACACTCTTCTGAACCAAGAAGATGGAGACCTAAACGCAGTCGGAGAAGGAGAGCCCCAATTTCCTACTCAGTTCGAGCTTACCGACAAAGGGATTGTGTTTGTACCTCAAGACTACCAACGTGCTTGGTTCTATGACGGCCAGATTATTGGGAAGCTTGGGTACGATACTGCCCCCTCACCCCCTATTGGGCTGGGTCCCGAAACTGGGGTGATACCCAAAGTACGGCACTCGCAGGGGGAGCCCGTAGAAGACGGAGACTACCACTCGGTGGTGAAGGCCGCTAATTCCAGTGGGTATATCTTAGATGGGGCCTCAAGTGGGTACAGAGAGGCGCAAAACCATCTCCATGAATCCTTTGGAAAAGGGCGTTTAGGCACCTTGTCTGATGCGGGGGGTATTAGCGAGGAAGGGAAGCAAAATCCCCTTCTTCTCAAGGGAAGCTATCAGGCTTCAGTTCAGTTTGTAGACTATTGGGGAAACCTCTCTCCTCTTTCTCCCCGTTCCAATGAAGTGGTGATTGAGACGCAGACAGATCCTTGGTGGCATATCCAAGCACGAGAGGCAGAAGACCCGCCCCATCAACCGTATAAACATGACAAGAGAAATGTAGAAGGAGACGATCTGCTCAAACACATTTTTTGGGCACACATCCCTATTGGCCCAAAAGGGACAATTGGACGACGTCTCTACCGAACAAAAGACACAGTGAACTCTGGAACTGCAAAGCTGTTTTTTGTTCCCGCCAACGTTGGCTATGGGCAGGTCAGCGCCTTCGCTACCATCCCAGATGGAATCACTGAAGTTTGGCCAGATAATGTTCCAGATGGCTTCTTGACTGCGGAAGCACAGAAAGCAATCCCAGTTCCGGGATTTAAGCTGTGTAGGCTTGCAATGGGGAGGCTTTGGATTGCGAACTTGGAAGATGAGCCAGGGGCCTTGATCCCTTCTCTTCCCAACAGGTATGGAACATTTGCTCCAGGAACAAAAATCAAGCCCGACCCCTCCGGTGGGCACATCACGGGCCTCTGGAATGTGGCTGGTGGGCTTCTTGCCTTTACAACCCACTCGATGTACTTGGTCACTCCCAATGATGACGGTACGTCTTTCCGCGCAGCAACCCTTAGCACTGATGTGGGCTGTGTTGCCCCATCGAGCTTGGCTAACCGGGATGATGGTTCAACTGTTTGGCTGGGTGCTGAAGGATTCTATCAGTATAAAGATGGCCAAGTGGGGCTCATTAGCAAAGAGATCAATGAAACCCTCCGTCGAATCAACAAGGGGCGCGCTCTCCAGGCTTGCGCAGCCTATGACTCGGAATCCAAAGAGTATCGGTGCTGGGTTCCCTTGGATGCCTCAACCCTAAATAACCATTGTCTTTCGTATGATGGAGAGGGTTGGAGGTCTCGGACGGGTGAGTCGATTGTCTCTGTTTGCGCCAGTAAGGACTATCGAAAGTACCTTTTCGCTATGGGGAAGGTATCGGACCAGGGAGACTCCCAGGGCCACTTGTTCGTGTTGGATAGAGATAATGGGCAAGTAGAACAGACCAAGACTTACGTTATTGAGACTTCTTGGATTGAGTGGCAACGCTCCTCGACAAGAAAAACAGCCAAGACGCTTTACTTGAACCTACGAGAATCTTTTGAAGGATCTCTGGACATTAAGGTCTATCGAGATTGGCGAAAGGCCGATGTCATCTACCGAGACACCTCAAAAGGACTAACATACTCACCAGAAGACGTTCCTGCCTTCTGGGGAAGCGCAGAGTGGGAAGCAGGGGACTCTCGATGGGTAAGGAAACGCCCTTTCTGGAAAAGAGTGGATATTGAGATCCCTTCTTGCGAGGTCTACAAGATACGCATTGAGTCGCAAGAGCCCTTTGAGTTCGTTGGAATGACAATCGACGAAGAACCTAAAATTGGCGGGCGAGGGTCGAGGATTCCATAATGTCTACTTTTTTTCCCAAGTTTAAGCTCAAAGATGGTGAGCCAGTCTCGAAAGACGAGGTCAATGAGAACTTTCGGGAAATAATTCAAGAAGTTCAAGGGCATTTGGGAGAACAGAACTTCCAACAGAGCAACATTTCCCATGCCTTCTTCAGTGAAGATTCTCTCGTAAAGATCCACAATGTTGGTATTGCCTACAACCCAGCAAAAGAACCTGAAAAGGACATGCCGAGAGACACAAATTGCTGGAGTCTTCTTCCCCAATACCACGACTATGGTGGCAACAACACCATACATTCTTCTCCCGCTTTTGGCTTTGATGACCCCGAAAAATATGGCTGGGCAGTAAAGATTCCTCAAGGAAGAAACTGGGCAAAAATCATCAACACTGAGATAACCACCTCCGCAAAAACCACCTGGGTGATGGCGAGTTGGCAGCAGTGTTACCAGAAAACTAACTTTACTGATAGCGATACATACACCCACTATAATGACCGGCTTCGGTTCATGCCGGGTGTTCAGTATGCTCTTGAAATTGATGGTTCTCGAATTCCCGAAACAACAGTGGGAACATTAGATAGAAGTACCGATAAAATGGGAGAAGCTTATGCTGTTTGGTCTTTTCCCTTCTCTTGCGACACCATCGTTTCCCTTACCCCTGGAAATCACGTATTCTCTTTAGTAGGAAGAATGGTCGCTCCTCCCGACTATGAGACAATCAACGATGCAGATAACTTCTACTTCGTTGGGCCCCGAGAAATGATCATTATAGAGTTGTTCTAATGGCTATCGACTGGACCCCAATCGAAGAGGGGGATTCATTTACAAGAACCGATCTGGAAGACCGGCTCAATTCTATCCGAAGCCACATAAGTGGCCTCCAAACTCAGGATATTGAAGATCGGAGCTTGGGTGTTGAGGTCGTCCCTTCGTCGGTGAAATCCTACAGCCAAAAGATCGTTAAAAGCATCCTTCGGCTCTCGAATAGTTCATACAAATGGCCAGGGTTTCCCGGAAGATCCGGGGATGGGACTACCTTTATCTGGGCACAAGATCCCCAGGATAGCCGATTGCCTATTTACTGGCATGACGAAGAAGCGGAACCCAATACGGTTGATGGAGAGGCACGCTCTGCTTGGCACGGGGGTTCTGGAGCACACACCGAGGGCCTGAGCCTCGAACTCCCCAGCGACAACAGTGCGGGTTTTCTTGTCATGGGCGAATCGAATGTCCGTGCTTTGTGGCACCACGACTATCCCGAAGGGTTTGTAAATCTCCACCACAGCAAAATGTCTCCTTATTTTCTCCTTTTTTCGATGTTGGCGGTGAAGGTAGAGCACGGGGTGGACTCTTCTTCGACAAGAACAGACTGGTTTGCGCTCCGTAGAACCATGCGTTGGGTTGACTCAGACACTTCTTGGAACACTAAGTATGGAACGGGGGGCACATCCGCGGAGTTGGGCCCAGGAGAAACCGGGTTCAGTCGAATCTATCGCGGAAACTTTGGGGGGTATTGGCCGACATCAACTGGTTCTGCATACATAGATGATGCGGCGGAAGCAGTTGCTCATGGAGCGAATGTTTGGGGCTGCCAAACACCATGGATTGAGAAAAACATGGCGTTCCGGACATTCGTGTCTTTCGATGACCTGACGGGCCTATACTATGAAACGGGAAGTGCCCTAACAGAGGCTCGCGCATACCGAAAAGTTAAGAAAGCTACCATTCTCTACTGCTTTGCTAATTGTGATGGCCCCACCTTTTTACCAGCTTCGGGCTTGGGCGTTCCTACAAATAGTTCTTTCTACACGTCTACCCACATGCATACGACCCTACAGGCTCGGATTGATACACGACTTCTTAATATTATTGAATTTAATAAGGGCAAGCTCGCAACCAGCGGCTTCCACTACAGGTAGCGAACTATGGCTATTCCGCATCTTTTCGAGTTTTCCCCAGGAACCCCTTCCGCACAAGACCTCAATGATGCATTCTACGAACCAAAAATGGGGGAACAAACCAGTTTTGAGGTTCTAAACGGTCGACTGGGAAGCACAAACCTCGATTCCAGTCTCTCAATCACAGACAGGAAGATTCAACCCAATTGTGTTTCCTATGCTCGGATGGCTGGCCTCACAGGGAACCTTACTTACGCAGATTGCCTGTTCACAGATAGCACTAAGAACTGGGAAGACTTCCTGGATGTTCCTGGATGCGCCGTCACTGTGCCAGTCCGCATGAACAGCTTGTTGATTTTCAGTTGGCAGATTGGTGGGGCAGTGAACACCGGATATACGTATGGTGAGACTTTCTCTATGCCCACAAACGACCTCCCCCCCTCGTCTTTAGGGGGATGTCTTGCGCTAAAAATCAGTCGACTGGATGACGGTGTTTGGAATGATGTTGCTATCAACCCTGTAGGCAGTCGAGCTGTGCCCCCAGGAAGTCACGATATTGCATGGGGCGTAGGTGGGCATCGCTGGCCATCCTTAGTAGTACGCAGGCCCCACCGGGACCGCTTTTGGCAGGGTAGTTACATCTACCATTCGACTGGCGGGAGTCGAGAGAATGTTAAGTGGTATTCAGCACGAATTGTGTGCCATAACCAATGGAACTCTTTTCGTATTCGGTCTCGAAATATGAAGGCAATCGTGATGAAGTATGAAGGTGTGGAAAACAGCACTACGATAACCACAACTCCTTCTGACAACACTCAGCCTGCGCCTATTGGAGACAACCCGACGAGCGGACGAAGGCGGCGTGAACGGCTTTCTCGTATCTCGAAAAACGAAGACCGAAACCGCTACACCAGAACCTTAGCTTCTGACGTTATTCTTTAGGGGGAAACATGGCTTTTTGGAACTCGCCAGCAAAACGCGCACAAATCACGAAACGCCGATTGGGGCGAAAAGCTGATCGGGGAAACGCAGTCGCCCAGCAAAAGCTGGACAACATGAAGGATGTAAAGAGGCGCGAGAAGCTGGAAGAGAAGCTTAAGGGCATGGGAGGCCCCACTGAAGAGGCCCAAGAAAGAGCACTTCTTGCAGGCTCAGGACAAGCCGGTGCTATGGCCCAATCCGTCCTCTCCGAAGGCGGTCCCGAAGCTGCTTCGGACCCAGAAAAGATCGAGGCTGCGATGGAGGCTGGCGGCGAGATTATGTCCCAAACGGGCGCGCAAGCTATGAGCTTGGAAGAAGCAAAAGCTCAAGCAAAACGGGGTGAGGTTCAGAGTCAGATCGATTCAAGTTTTGCCCGTACTGCGGGGGCTGCTCAGCAGCAGGCTGCCAGAAGGGCTCAAACAGCCAGTCTCATTGTCCAGGGTGTAGGCGCAGCGGGCCAAGTAGCCGGTGGTGTTGGGCAGGCATCAATGGCCGCAAAGATGGCTTAGAAGCAACATAGGAAATCAAAATGGCAGAAAACTCAAAACTCGATACAATCCGAGCACTTGGCCCTCAGTTGGAACGGTTTCAGAGATCCCGAAAAGGGCGGTTTGGTCGAGCGGTTGCCGCTGGTCTGACTGGCTATAGCCGGGGATCCCGTGGGCTTTCTCCATTGGGGATGACACCAGAAGACCGTCTTCGGATGAAGATGGAGGCCATTAACTATCTCCGTATGCTCGAACAAAAGGACGTGAATCTTCAAGTAGAAGAAATGAAGTGGACTCGTCAAATGCAGAAGCACCAGACCGAGGAGAACAAAGCTCTCTTGGCGCTGGTGCAAGAAGGCATCAAGTCGAGCACAACTCTCACAGACTCGGAAAGAGGTCGGGCATGGAATTTCCACTCAGAACGCCTGGAGCAGGCAGAAGCGAAGCAAGCGGCTGACGGTTTCGAGAAAAACTCAAGTCTTCCGATTTTTGGTGCTGGGGGCCAGATTCTCAGTGGGAATGAGAAGATCGCCCAAAAGGTGAAGACTTATACGCAAACGGATCCCACACTCGAACGAGAGCCCGTCTTCCAGTCAGGGGGCGTCAAACACCTTCCAGACGTAGGATCGGTCAACACAAGCGGAATTCCGATAACTACGCGGACTCATGGGGGGAAGGTAGATCGTGGGCAAGATTTCTTCACCTATCTCCGAGATGACTTGTCCTACTTTGTAGACCCAGGAGAACGAGCGCTTTTTCTGGAATCCTTGAAGAACCAGACTGGTTTTGACGTCTACGAGAATTTTGGGGTCTCTCCCGAAACCCCCAGAGGCGGGAAACTTTCTCCCGTCATGCTGCTTGTTATTGGCCGCGATGCGCAAGGCGGACAATTAATCGACCAAGGCCAGATTGAAAGGCTCCTTCCAGGGATCGTAGGAGCCTACGAAGCTAAGCAAGGTATGCAGCAGACGGACCTGGAACAGCAAGAGTTGATTCAGGGGGATATAGAAGCCCTTCAAGGCATCGACATGCGAGAAGGGATGCATCCAGCCTCAGTGTGGGCGTATGATAAGCTCCAGCAGGGGTGGCAGCAGAGTAGAATCCCCGTTGGGACAACTGTAAGTGTCCGGAAAGGACCAACGACCCCAGCAGACCAGGCTGCGCAAGAACAGCTTCTTATCCAGGCAGGGGTATCCACCCCGGCCACTGTCACACCTACTGCACCGGTACCCTCCCCCGGAGCCGCCGAAGTATCCCCTACTCCGGTGGCTGAAGCGGCTGCCCCGGAAGCCACTGCTGCCCCTGCACCAGCAGAGGCTCCTGGGGTAGTCCCAACTGGTGGGGGAATTAAAACGACCTCTCCAGTCGACGCTCCCGGAGAAGACGTCACTGCGACATCAAAAGAGAAGCTTCTTGAGATGATCGAACAAATGGATGACCCCAATCCACCTCCAGAAGTCATACAACTGAGAGATGACCTTTTTGAGGATCCAACCTTCCTTCAAGGAATGAAGAACATTGGGATCACCGACAAGGGTGTTGCTCTCAAATACTTTCTCCAACAACATCGATACAACACGCGACAAGACAAGATTGAAAGCCGCAATGCCATGCGCGAGGCCATCCTTGACGACCCCTATGGGCACTCTCCCCTTCAAGTCTTAAAGGCTCAGATTGGGGAGAAGTGGGGAAGGCACCACTCTCGACGCCAGCTTCGTGGGGCGGAAAAGCTTCCAGGCAATCGCGCTGCATGGATTGTCGGAGGCTCAGGCGGAGTCGCAGACACTCAGGCAGAGACGGAGGGCGAGCGCGTCAAGCCGCCAACGGCTGCCGAGAAGATAATCCAAGAAGGCTCAGACGCTCAGAGGGCAACTGGGAAACCCCCTGGAGCCCTTCCAAGCAACGTCAAGAAACTTTCCATCGAAGGAAAGGATCACTGGGCTGTTCAAAACGCGAAAGGGGGAGTTGACCTCTACGAGGGTGAAAAAATCATCGGAAAACACCCGTCTTTTGAAGTCCTTCTCGCCATGGAAGGTGTCGAGGAAGTCAGCACGGAAATGCCAATCTCCCGTTCGACGTTGGTAGAGGGAGACCCTGGTGTCTCTTATGACCCAACCCCAAGAACACCAGGGGCAACCTTTCCCTTGGGTGCAGACAGATTCGCAACTGGTCGGCAGCCTTGGGAAACACCGACAGAAATCCCAGAAGCGCCCACTTCAGAAGGTGGCGCAGACCCGACACTATACGTTGACCCAGAACGGATTGAGCCCCTGATTCCCATGCAAGCTCTCATCGAAGAGGGGGGAGGAACCCCAGAACAACGAGCACGGGCCGCTGGGATGGAAGCACTAAGAAAAAAGTATGGTGGGAGGCCAGGAGAGGCAGAGCAGAAAGGTCAGGAAACGCTCTTGGAAGAAGGAGTCTTTGAGGATGTTCCCCCTCCAGAAGAACCCCCCACGCCTACCGCTGAGTCCCAAGCGGCTGCTAAAGAGGCGGCTGCTAAAGCAGAACAGGACCAGCGACACCGAGACGAAATGAAGAAGAAGCAGATGGCAGCAATCGAACATGTCCTAGAAAGAAAACGAATCGCGTCTGTGGGGACCCCACAGTAGATGGCGGATAACCTTCCAAAGCTGCCTGACGACCTGGACCCGTCGAAACCATATCGGTATGACGCGGAAGCAGATGTATGGGAAGAGATTATTGAGCCTGAAATCTCTCTTCTCCCAGAACCGAAACCACTTCGTGAAACTGTTCGAATTGAGAAGACGGGTAAACTTCTTCCTATTGAAGAACATAGGGAAAAGCAGAGGAAGGCTGCACTCCCTCTCTCGGATCGAGTGACAGAGTGGGCTTCTGAGAACCGTTGGGCGACCCCTTGGGGCCGAACGGAGATGGTGGCTGAGCTTCCAAAGAAAGCCCGAGAGGCTTGGGAAGGATTGATTGGTCCTTTTCGGGAACGAGAAGAAGAGTCAGAGCGCATCAAGAACAAGGTTTATGAACAGGGTTTTGATTCACTGAACGTTGATGAGTATCGGTTCATCCGAGATAACTACGGGAAAAAGCAGCTAAATTCTCTTGCAGCATCAGACTATGCTCGAAAGAACAATATCCCAGAAGAAGCAGCGATTTATGCAGCTACAGGAAAAAGAAGGCTTCAGCCCATTGTCCCTCCTTTGCTTGGCCCATCAGGGAAAGAAGGGTTGATTGCAGGGCAGATTCAATCTGCTCTGGAAAAAGAGCCTGTATACGACCTGATGTACTCACCGGAAGTCCTCGAACAGATGAGGGGTTCTGAACGGATAAGTGTGCTTGAGCGCGAGTCTCACAATCGGTTTGAAACAGAAGTCGAAGCGCAAGAGAAAGCTGCTTTTGATCGAGGGGCTTGGACTATTGTTCATCTTACTAATGCTTTCAATGAGGCCGCAGCAAGAAAGCCTGGAGATAAGGTAGGCGAAATCGAGGTCGAAAGGCCCCTAAGCCGGGCATTCGACTCTCTCTCGATGGAAGCTCGGTACGGGGTTCTCGATGGGAACGGGAGCCTACATCTCAATAAGCTCGAAGATAAGCTGATGCCTCAGTACATCACTGAAGCTACGAAAGAAGTGTTTGGGGAGGAACACCTCCCAACTGAGGTTTTTGAACCTGGAAAGCCCGGTTTCGGAAGGATGGATGAGGTCCTGGACATCGCGACTAAGCGCTGGCAGCATGACAAGGCTCTCATTCTTAGTGCAGATAAGGGCGGTATTCCCATTGTCGATCTGGATCCTGACCAGACAAATAAATGGATTTACGACACCCACAAGAAGGTAAAGACATACGCTGGCCCATTCATGCCGGTGGCTGCCTCTACTTTGGTCATGCCCGTCCTGGCAGCGATGGCCCCAAGACGGGCTCTTACTGGGAGCCATGAACCCGCCAAGATGTGGGCCACTCGGAGCATGTGGGATTCTCTGACCTCTTGGGCTGGAACTACTTGGCTGGGCTCTGCTATCCGGACATACGAAGATAGTGTGTTGGGCAGAGGGTTGGAGGCAGAGGGCGTCGAAGAGTCAGAAATCCTTGGAGTTAAGTTCTCTCCAGAAGACTTCATCAATGCTGTTACCTACAGCGACATCGAAAAGTATTCTGGGTTTCCACACCTCGCAGACTGGGCACAAGCTGCGGGTGGAGAAGACGGGGAAGGAGCAGGGCTCGCAAGGCTCCTTTCCGCGAATGTCTTAGAGTATATTGACTGGCGAACAGCCGACTCGGTTCGGCAGGCGAAGGGTGCTCTTGGCGCAGCTAAGATGTTGGCAGATGTGGCGACCATCTTTGCTGGAGAAACAGGCGACAGCCTGAAGACTTACCGAATGATTCAGCACCTCCGAAATGGTGAGATGCTGATGATGACATACGACCATTTGGGCGAACTCTTGGCAACTGAGCTTGAGTTGGATCCGGGGGCTGAGCACGCCCTTAGAGCCACGATGCAGATTGCAGGTTTTGCGTCTGAGCTTACCCCCATCTTGGGTGCAGATGTTGTTACGGGAGCATTGCACCTTGGAATCCAGGGAACACGCCGTATCACAGGACTAAAAACGGTTCGCTTGAAGCACGCAAAGCGTCTGCGGGAACTTGCAGACAACCACGACCTAAGTTCTTCTCAACTCTTAGATGAGATTGACAAGTTTGACCAACGCCTGGGCAAGATGCTTCGAATGGAGCGCCGCGCCGAGGGAGATATCCGCGCGCCATTGAGAGCACACCTGCGGCACATCGAATCAGGGTTGGATGAGGCTCTTGAGAGGGCACACGATGATGCGCGTACTGCTGGAGTAGAAGCAAGCCCACCCATTCTACCAGGACGTAAGCTCCTGGACCCATACCACAGAGAAGAATGGATTGAGAATCGCGCACAAGACATCTTGGGCAAAGAACAAGCTATTAAGCGGACGGGAGAGCCCCATCTACGCAATGAAGAATGGTTTCGTAGCAATGCTGCAAGAGAACGGGCTATGGAGAGGGCCACAAAAGAGTACGATGATGGCGTAGATAGCCTGGGCAATCAGATCAGTGAAACTACTGTTGCTGGGGATGTCTACCGCGCCGATGTTGGAAATGGGGAAACCCGTCTTTTCATGCGATTGGGCAGTGGGGAAGATGGGGTCTGGGTTCCTGTAGAGCTAGAAGACATCCAGGCTGCGCGCAGCATCGTTACTACGGATGCCTTTACAACAGTGTCCCCACTCCTTGACTTCAAACGGAAGCGGAGATTGGTCCCGGACACACTTGTAAAGAGACAAGCGGCGGGAGAGGGCAAAGCAGCACGACCTCCAGACGAGCACTATGAAACCCCCTGGGCAGAAAAGGCCCAAACAAGAATCGATATCGAAGAAGAACTTCGTGCATCGAATCAGAATCTTATTCCTGTGGAAGACCAGATTCGGTATCTCCGAGAGAACAAATTGGACATTCCTCCCCACATTGTTGAGCGTTCGGAGGGCCTGCTGGGACACATCCGGGCGCTGGAAGACAGGCTTGCTATCGCCAAGACGGAAGAAGCCACTGCTCGGAAGACTTTTTGGTCACAGACTAAATATGTTCCAGCGGGCGTAGATGATGTCTCCCGTATTCTGGGAGACCCTGGGCTCTGGCGAACCTCTCAAGAGATGGTCGGAGCACGCGCAGTGGACATTCGTCGCACGGTTGTTTCTCCCCAAGACCTCTCCCCCCAAGCAAGGAAGGCATTGGAGGAACAATCTGACGCCCTTCTACGGGAATATCACAGCGCCTATGCTGAACTACAAGCACTGAAGCGAGAGTTCCGTGCTTGGAAAGGGAAAAAGACAACCAACTATGAAGAGGGTGGGGCTTCCTATGGGGAAGAAGTCTCCTATAGAGAGCGGATTGAAAGGCTTGAACGAGACAACAACAAGCTCAAGAAGCGTTGGCAAAAAGTCTTCGTAAGTAATGAAAAGTCTTTTAAGAAACACCAGAAGCTCTTCACGGAAGAGACCAGGGCTCGGAGCCGTTTTGATAGAGCAACAAAAGAGGTAGACGACGCCATTCGGGCGGGCGCTGACCGAAAAGAAATAAGCCGCCTCCAAGACAGAAGGGATGCATTTGAGCGTGCTTGGGAACATGCGGCTGCGGATACCCAACGGAACTTCATCCCCTATGCGAAGGCAATGAAAGAGTTGGACGAGATTGCTTCAGGTATCTCCCTCAACTCCATGGCTCTAACGGAGGCAAGGATCCTAAGAGGGGAAATCAATCCGAAAGTTCTTGAGCGGGCAACAAGCGAACGCTCGGGCTGGGAACGCATGATTAAGCGTGCTGAGCAGCGTGTTGGAGACCTGAAAACCGAGTACACACGGCGTTCTCCGAACCCTGATGTTGAAGCCATCGGAGAGCCCGTTGTCCAAGTAGAGAAGATGGTCGAGTCCAATATGGAGGCGTTCTGGAAGCAGTACGACCTTGATTCAGTGCGGAGGATTGCACGTGGCATCTCGGAACGTATTGAACTGGGCCTAAAGACTGAGCCTCCACTAAGAGACCCCCAAGAAAAGTTCGAAGACATCCTGAATATGAGCACAATTTCTCGTGATCCGGATGGTAGCCGCCTCATCAACACAATCAATTTCAACACAGCCATCACAAACAAATTTGGTCGAGAAGCGTTTGACCGGGCTCTGGAACATGGTGGTGAGGGAATCGTGCTTGCCAACCGTATCGTGGAAGCGGGCCAGAAGGGGAGAGTGCGTGTCCGATTAACCCTCAACCAAGTTGAAAAACTTCAGCAGCAGCTTCCAGTTTCTCTCTCTTGGGCAAAGAAAGAGACGGGGAAGGTGGGACAGGCGCTCACTACCGTAAAAGCTTTGGAGCGGGCAGCATGGGATCCTGACTTGCGGTGGGGCCTTCGTGGTGCATGGTATGACCCACGCTCATACCCACTGGCAGAATGGTTTACGGGAACTGCTCGTCGGCTGCTGAAAGATTGGGGAGACCCAGTTCGCTACTCCTTGGGCGAGATGTCGGAATCTCTTGTCCAAGTAGAGAAAATGGTGGAGCATTCTCACGATCAGCTTCGTGATGAAATGGAAGCAATGGCTCGGCTTCTTGATAAGATGGCGCGGAAACAGGGTCTATCGCAGGCAGAGACTGCACTATCGACTGAGAGGCAGCTTCTATGGTACTTGAATGCCCGAGAAAGTATCCCCATTTTCAAGACCCGAGGGAGCCACTTCAACACTGGGTCTGAGAGTATTTGGGAACAGTTTCGAAACCAGTGTCTCGCTGATCCCAGAGTCCAGACTTATGCAACCCTGGTGCATAAAGCGGAAGCTCGTCTTGCAGTGATGATTAAGGGCGGTATGAAAGAGGCTGACGCGCCTTCGGTCAGGAAAATCCTCGAAGATGAGTATGGAGAACAGCTACGGGCAGTTGAAACAGAGAAGGGCCTTCCTCTCCGTGCAGTCTCTCGCGCCTACCTCCCTGAAGGGGCGCAGTGGGGTGGAATGTCGCAAGGCCAAGCAGCGATTGCTTACAACATGGCCTACAACGCTCTAAAGAAGAATGCTCACCTGCAAAACTTCCTGAAAGACCTCCAGAGCATCACGTCAAACACACTGGGTTTCGGACCATCTACAAACACAGCTAAAGCTCTCCAGATGATCACCTATGCCATGGGCCATGGAGCAATCCAATACCGAGCCAATCGGCTGATGCGACGAGCTATCGGCGGAATGTTCTCTCCAGAGACAGCGAATGACCTCGTTCGGTGGATGGACCACCGCCCCAATTCAATCAAGAACCCACAGAATCTCTTGGCTGCTCTCAACCGAATGGGGATCCCTTTCACAAGCCGAAGCGTCAAGGTCCCAATCGCTGGGCGTAGGCACGTAGAAATGAGCCTGGAACCCGTCATCACGGGGAAGGTTGGTGACCAAGAAATCTACATGCCCAAGGTGTTGCAGCACAAGATAGATGCTGCAATGCCCCGTGTCACAAAGGATCTTGCTGAGACCTACGTGAAAGCACGGACACCTGAGACCCTGTTGATGGCGGGGGCCCAATGGGATGCTTTCTCGCTATGGAAAACATCGGTTGTTACTGGGCTCTTTGTCCCTCGCCCCAAGTATTTTTGGAATAACTTCTGGGGTGACTTTTCTCAGATAATGCTGGGCCAAGGTCTTGGGGCTGCGGCTCGTACCAGTGGTCAATTGGTCCACACAGTTAGTCTAAATACCTTGGAAGGTATGCCAGGGATTGGCTCTTTTCTAAAAAAGCGGCACGCCGAGATGGCAAGTCGGATGGGTGGAGAAGAGAAGACCCTGGGCAGTGCGTGGAACGCTCTTCTCAACCCTGTAGCCAATCAAATCTGGCGGGGAGAAAAGGGAGTTCTTCGAACGACTGAAGGGCTCGATGCTAACTTTGAGACTCTACGAAAGATGTTCTGGGAAGAGGGCTTGGGCGATGTCATGGTCCAAGAAGAGCTTCTACGTTCATGGCACCGTGTCGTACCAGATGACTGGCGGCTGCTGAACTATGCAAATGAAGCCCGCCATGGAATCTCTTCTTTTGCTTCTTATGTCCAGCAACGCCAACGATTCAACTTCTTCATTGACATGATTCGGCGGGGCCACTCCCCCAAAAATGCAGCACGGCTTACCCGAAATGCTCTCTACGACTGGAAAAATGCAGTTGGATACTGGGAGATGAATACGATTGGAAAAATCTCTCCTTTCTACCGATTCTGGAAACTGGGCACAAAGCAGATGTGGCGAGAGGTCACAGACCCCATCACTCGACCTGGCGATGCAACAATCAAACGGATCATGTCAGGCCAAACTGGGCTGAAAAGAGCGTACAACAACTACGCTCTCATGCACCAATACCATGACATAATTGACCCTGTAAACCATGATGGTTTTTCTGAGGACGATGCCCACTGGAACCATACGGCTCGTTACCTCCGTCCTGGTTGGGCAGCAAACCGCGCCACACTCATGCTTCGGCGGAATGATTTTGATCGGATGAACCACTACCAGAGAATTCGGGGCCGTGTCTACTCGCATAATGCTCTGATGGGGCCACCCAGCACGAGTTTAGATATTGGCGAGATGTATGGGTCTATACTTGGGGCAGTGGCATCAAGCGTCAAGTCTATTGCAGATGACAACTGGGATCTCCCCATAGCTGATAATTGGAGAGCAACCCCAGGTGCTTGGGTTCCTACTGCGGGACATGCTGGTAGTATGCTCTATCCCCACATGTGGGAGCCTATTGAAAGCGTAGTTGACCAATTGGGCTTTGAAACAGGGGGTTTTGGCACATTGAATAGTTCGGGTGTACGAATTTCCCCTGGAACAGCCGCAGCTATGAAATTCATTGGACAGCCCGTTTGGGGGTCAGAAGAGTACATGGACCCAGGAGCCATTGGGGCTATCCTTGGTGCGGCTTATGGGTATAAAACTGGGAGAGGAACCCAACTCATGAAGGGTGGTTCGGCTCTGAAATACGGTATAATGGGTGGAGTAGCAGCGGAAGCGCTCCTTGGAGATCCAAACATTCGGCCCCATAAGGAACATGGATATATGGTGGCGGACCCCCTTCCTGCTTTTATGTTCAGTCTTATCCCAGGACTGGGTACAGGTCTCCCCGTGCTCTTAGACGCAGCGTACTATGATAATCCAGAGATGCAGGCAGCCGTGCGTGAATACCAGAATACTGGACTCTCCGGGTCACTGCCGCTTTGGTTGAAGGGATCAATGGAGTTTGCTTCTCAAGTAACTTTTGGGAAGAAACAACCCATAGATCCAAAAGTCTCGCATGGATACCTGAAAAAGGGGACCATTCGACGGGCAGAAGAAATCCTTAGACAACAGAAAGAGAAGGAAAAGCAGGATAGAGAGAATAGGAACAAGATTTTTGAGGATCCACACAAGGTCTATAAGTGATGGGTGTCCTTGACATAAACAGGCCCAAAGAAGTATCTTTGGCAGGGTATTCAGAGGTTCTAAATGGCTGCAAGAGTTGAACTACTTAATCGCATGGATAGCCGAGTCGGCGCTGTTCGGGCACTGGCTTCCGAGGATATTAAAAAAGGAGATGTAGTGTGCATCTCCGGGGCACATAATGGGCCAATTGTCTCTCGGGCAGACTGCCAACACAGGAGTAAGGGCCTTCTTCTAACAGCCCTGACTTCTATAAGGTCAGGTGGAAATGGGCGATTCTGCCAGTATATGATTATTCCTCTTGCAGAAAAAGCAAAAGCTGGAGATCCCGTCTTCCTTGGTAAGAAAGGAAAATGGACTCTGAAGAAACTAAAAACAGGTGTTCAAATTGGTATTGTCATTTCTGGGAAAGGAGATGACCTTAACGTTTTGATTGCCCCGCAAGGACGGTATTAGGAGTCATCATGGCTGAAACAGTTTCCTACCAGGTAAGTGCTAAGAAAGGAAAGCCTACTTTCTTCCAGACAAAGGTGACGTATACAAACATCGCTTCAAACCAGGAGACGACCATCCAGTTTCCATCAGCCCTGGGGCAACGAGTCTGGAACCTTGTGAGTCTTCAGTTCAATCGGACGGGTGGTTCTGCTGCAACCTACACGATCAGCATTGGCAACGCCTCTGGGTTCACGACCCTCACTGGGGATGAGTTGCTGTTGGGAACTTCCACTGCGGTAGCAACTCCCACTCACGATACTTATGTAACCTCGATCCCCATGTGGGCGGACAGCGACTACCGGCTTTATCTTAAGCCTGGGTTTGTCTCTGATTCAGACAATGATGGGACTGCTGAACTAATCTTCGCTTCGGAGTAAAACGATGGGCCTACAATACCCGAAAATCCAGTTCGGCAGCGTCACAGCAAACGTCGTCAATGCAGACGACCTCGAAGTAGATAGTGGAACACTATCCATTGATGTGGACAACAACCGTGTGGGTGTAGGTACGACGAGTCCGGGCACGCAGCTTGAAGTCCAAGACACCACAACGAGTAGTGCTAATACCGGTGGGGCGTTGCGTCTTTCTGCTGATGATGGCGCAGCCATGGGCGATAGTCATCGGCTTGGCGTCATTGAGTTTACTGGCGCTGAAGATGGCAGCAACACACAGGTGGTCGGCGCAAGAATCGAAGCTATAACCGACGCTGCATGGACAAACATCGAGAATGGCTGTGCGCTGTACTTCTACACCACAGACGGTAACGCCTCGCAAACGAATGTCCTGAAGCTGGACAGCAATGCAAAGGCGACATTCGCGGGTGCCATGCAGGCAGAAGGACTGCTTACTTGTACTGGTGAGACAAATGGTGAATACACGGCACTTGTCCTAAAGAACGAGGATGCCACGGCTGATAATAGCGGGTCAGTGACTGTTCGTTTCGATTTAGAGGATACGAGCGGTGCTGCGGTTGACTCGGGCTCTATCCGGGTCAAGAAACTTGAGTCGATGACCAACACAGCGGGCACCCAGAACGCCAAGATGGACTTTTACCTAACAGAGGATGGGACCATCACTCGGCAGGGCTCCTTCCTTGGGTCGAACGAGTTCTCTTTCGGTAAGCGTAATAGCACAATCGGTATTGATGCTGTGGGCGGTACAGACTCTAACGGCAAGGACTTCACGTTTAAGTCTGGTGCCGGTACGGGCGTGGGTGATCCGGGCAATCTACTGTTCCAGGTACCTATTCCGGGCGTTAGCGGCTCTTCCGTACAGTCTTTTGTGCCCGCAGTGTCGATGACTCCAGAAGGGATGAACACCTACTGGGGCGGTACTGCTGCGCTGGGCAACGACACTGGTGTTGGTGACATTGTGACATTTGGCGCAGAGGATACGTCTGACACCCTTGCTGCAGGCCGACTGATGTACCTCCATACTGATGGGAAATGGATGTACGCCGATGCCGATGCAGTTGCAACAGGTGGCACACAGCTTCTTGGTATCGCCTTGGGCGCTTCTGTTAGCGATGGTCTTTTGATCCGAGGCTTCTTCAAGCTCAACAGCTACACTGAAGGAACTTGGAACGAAGGGCTTCCTTGCTACGTGTCAGAAGCAACTGGCGAGATTGATTTTACAGCACCGTCTGCGAGCGGCGACTTCGTAAGAGTGGTCGGGTACGGAACTGATACAAGCGGTGTCATCTTCTTCAACCCATCAGCCACAAACATTGTGATTGCTTAATGGCAGACATTTCCTCCATGAATGGCGTAGCAGCAGGAAGCATCAGCACCATTAACGGTGTTGCTAAGGCAAGCTGCGCTACTCTTCATGGTCTGGATATGCCTGCCTCTGGAGCGTCTTTGTGGTGCATCTCGGCAGTTGATGGTGGGATTGCTACAGCAGCCGCATCGGACTTAAACGCCTGGACAGCTTACGTCAGCGCCAACACCGATGGTAACTCTGACTATGAATACATCGCTTATGGAAAGGATGGGTCGGGCGACCCACTCTGGGTTGTTGTAGGGGAAGACAATGACCTCGAAATCCGGTATTCATCTGACCCAACAAACACCTCTGGGTGGAGCGACATCAACCCCGAAAGCACTAACAATAAAGAAATGTATGGCGTTGCATGGGGCAACAATGTTTGGATTGCTGTAGGTGAAGACGGTGAGCTATGGCGCTCCACGGCTGGCACGACCGGATGGTCATTGATCGACTTATCGGGTGTCACTGGTTGGGACAGCAGCACTGACATTGAAGATGTGAAAAGTGATGGCGCTGGTAAGTGGATGTTTGGTCAGGGCTCGGAAGTATTCCTCTCAACAAACGATGGTGTAGACTGGGCCAGGGTTGTTGACCTTGGGGATGCCAGTCATATTAACGACTCAGGGTACTCCGTCCGCGCAGTAGCCTACACAGACAGCCGATGGAGTGTCCTCGTGCAAAAGGCGTCCAACGTCAGGGTGTACCACGCAGCCGCGAGCGACACGTCAACTTGGGCAGCAGGAACCATAGATGGATCTGCCGCTACAGGCATCGCCATTGCTGCTTCTTCAGCGAGGCACATGGCCGCAGGGGATGGAACGGTCATCATCGTGTCTGCTAAGAACTGCTCTCGGAGTACAGACGGTGGCCAAGACTGGACCAAGAACACCAACGCCCTCAATAGGCTCGATTCGCGAAATGTAGCCACTGATGGGAATGGTAACTGGGTTGTTGTCTATGATTCCGGTCGGGTGTCTATTAGCACGGACGACGGCCAGAACTGGGCAGAACAAACTGGCGTTCAGGACGGCGGTTCCAACACGAACCTTCGATTCCCAACTGGCGGTAGCAACATTATGAATCTTACTGGTGTTGCTACAGATGTTTATTTACCCGTATAGGATTGGATAATGGCACTCATCTTCCTCGATAGGCAGCACACAGGCAAGCCTGGTCGCAAAGCAAGCGACCGGGGTGCTGAAGCTGACCTTGATGGAGATGGGAAAGTAGAAGTCCATGAGCGTGAAGCGATGCTCACACCTAAGTACCTACTTTATGCGGAGGAACGGCTTTTAGGACTTGGGCACGACGTGATCACCTTGAGCGATGGTTGGTACTCAGAACGCCACAATCGGGTGAATCGATATTCAGACTCATATTCTGGAGCAAAGGTCTACATTGCGGCTCATATCAACGCTGGTGGCGGTAACTATGGTGCATTGTTTTACGACAGTCGTTCATCGTCTGGAGCAAAGCTTGGCCAAGAAATAGCCCTTAAGATGAAGCATACTTGTCCTGAGCTTGAAGGCGGTATCAAAGTCATCCCGGCCAAACCCGGTGACTGGACCGTACATGCGCTCGACACAATCAGAGGCGTGGGTTCTCCTGTGGCTCTTTGTTTTGAACCTTGTTTTATTGATAATGATTCTCACAAGGCACTCCTGACCGAGTCTGGTTTGGCGCGCTTAGGTACTGCACTTGCCGAGGGAATACATGCCTGGACTGGAGAGTAGCCATGGCGCTAACAACTGCAAGCTTTGATTCTTCTGTTTTCACCTATAGGATTGTTGATCAGTCAGACACGGTAGCGACAGCGAACATCGATGTCACGGGAGGAAAATCAGGAAATGTCTACGCCATTGACATCGACAATGGCCGAAACGTCTCCTGTGCAATCAAGTTCACGCTGACCAGCGCTACCCCTGTAGTTGGAACAACCTCTCCAGATATTGTCGTTTGGCATACTGCGGGACAACGGACCCAGTACCTCATGCCTGCGGGACTCGCATTCACTGTACTGAGCTTCTGGGCTACCACAGAAGAGGCTGACTCAGGAACCACCGCCCCCAGTGGTGCCTACACTAACCATGCAACGGGCAAGCTCATTGTCACCGTTACAACTTCTTAGGAGACGCAATGTCTACAACCCTCGCAACAGTTGCTTCTCCTCTTGCAGATAAGCTGATCACTCTTGTACTCAGCACTTCTACAGAAGAAGACAATGTCAGCGGATCCTCTGGACAGCTCTATGGAATTGAAATCGACAATACGCTGAACACCGTTGCTTGCTACATCAAAGCAGTGAACATCGCAGACGCTACGTCGACTTCACACTCCGCAATGTGGAAGTTCTATGCTCCAGCATCTACCAAGCAGACCTACATGATTCCTACGGGCACTGCTTTCTCGGTAGGGTTTTCTGCTTGGGCAACAACAACTGCTGCCAACGGAACAGCCCAAGCCTTTGATGGTACAGGGAATATCACAGTCACCCTTCTCTGCGATTGAGGTACACCATGAAAGCAGTTTTCCAGGCTCTCTTTGACTCCCAGAAACGGATTTCCTGGCGAAGACTCGCTGTGTTGGGCCTTGGAACAGTCCTTCTCTCTATGGGAATGTTGGATTCAGAACAATGGCTCTACTTGGGCCTTGCATATATTGCTGGCGATTCGGCTGAGAAGGCGATGGCTGCGATTGGAAAGAAGTAGTAGATGGCCCTTAGCATCACCAGTTGGGCGAACTCTGTTCAGTACAGGACCATCTATGAAAGCAACCTGACGAACTCAGTGAATACGTATGTTACGGGTTCTCCAGGAGTGGTCACAATGATTATCTTTGATAACTCGGAAGGCTCGGCTGCTAACTACTTGAAGGTCCACGACGGATACACAGCCACCTCTGGGCAGACTGAACCCACCATCAGGCTCCGCGCGTCTGCTGGAGAGAAGCTTGTGGTCAATATGCCCACAGGGATTTTCTTTGAAAAGGGGGTTTGTTTCTGGGGAACTGCGAGTGCATCTACAGCCGACAATACCACCCCAGCAGTAAACGCCAATGGAACGGCTAAAGTCACAATCGTCGCATCTTCCCGAGGAAAGGGAGACTACTAAATGGCTACGTATGCAACGACTGTTCCTACTTCACTGGCAGACCAGCTTGTTACACTCACGAACCTGAACTCATCTGTTCAGAATAATGTTACGGGAGCTTCGACTGGAAAGATTTGGGAGATTGAGGGGGATGCCACGACAAGTGGGGGAATCCCCATCTATGTAAAAATCGCAGATGCATCTTCCGCAACTGTAGGCTCAACTCGCCCAGACCTAACGCTCTACTTCCCGCCCAATGAGGTCTCTTGCTATGTCTTTGCAGAAGGCCACGCGTATTCAAGTGGTGTATCTCTGTGGGCTGGAACACTCCCAGATGATCTGGTTTCTACCCAACTCCCAACAGGATTCACCCTAAAGATAGTAGCTTCCTGATGGACCATGTCTTTACAATCATTAGCATTTTGGGATTAGGTGCTCTTTTCTCTTTCCTCTTCTCCAAGAAAAAAGAGAAGGAGCCTGAGACGCCTCCTAAGAATACTGCTGCTGATGTTGCTCGCGAAACTGTGCAGCAAACTTTTGAAGAAGAAGTGGCCCGTGTCAATGCAGCGGTAGGGGGGGATGACCCCGCTGGTGATTTGGCAGACCAGGGCAATGCGCGGAGAAGACGTTGATTCTCTTCCTCCTAACGCTGGTGGGTTTAGCAGCAGAGCCAATCTCCCGACCTGAGCCCGTTGAACGGGTTGATGGGGAGTGTTTGAAGGTTTACCCTCTAAGGACGGGGCAACCACTTCCCACTCCGATTGCCTCACCATCTGGCAACTCCTTGTGCTCTGGAGTGGCTGTCCCTCTTTCTGATTATGCGGACTTGCTCGCTACCGAGAAATGGGCCAAAGCGATCTCATCACAATATCGTATCGATACAACGGCTTTAGAAGCCGACCTTGAATGGTACAAAAAGAAACTTGAAGAAGAATCTAAGCCCCCGCCATTCCTTGAAAGACCAGGAACACAGCGCTGGTTTGGTAGACTGGAGACACTGGTAACGGTTGGAGTAGTTGCTGCTGGCCTCGGCGCTGCTTATCAATATGGTAGCGGAGGATTTAGATGAAAGGGTTTTTCGACACAAAGATGATCATCTTTGGCATCACTACGGTTTTTCTCGCAGGTGGTGGCTGGATGTCTTTGGGCTCGCTCGGAGACCGGGTGACCAAGCTTGAAGACAAGCAAGACATTGTTGGTGGGGACATCCGAACCATGATGAAGAACCAAGCCAAGATGTGCCACGCCCTTAAAGTCGACTGTCAATAGCCCTAAAAGAGATACAGGAACCCCAGCCCCCCTACCCGGCAGGGTCCGTTTCTCATGCTTCCGTCCTCTTTCGGACATCGTCAACGGCATGGGTAGAGGGGTGGGGAGACTATACAGAACGGCGAAGAGCCTCAACCCCCTTAGAGGTTGGGAAGAGTAGGTGTGAGCGACCTACTTTCTCCCCCAATCGAATCAAACCTTTCTTGGTCAAAGTGATTCGAGCCTCATTTATACAGGGGAAATCATCCCCCAGTTTCTCTGTGATTGCACGGGCGGTCCACTTCCCTGGTTCGCCCACGACGTGATTAAGTACGTCCCAACGCCGACTTCCTACATGTAGAGCCATCAATCCCATGCCTCATTGCCCATGTTTCGGGCTACCTGGAACCAGAAGGTTCGAATCTTATCAACGTCATACATGGGGTCATCTGTGGTGGGGACACGCGCAAGGAGCTTACCTCCCTCACCATATAGGCTCATCCAGTGCCCTTCGGGGACAAGGTTTAGCCCAACCTTGGCGTGAATCTCACCGATTGCTTCTACAAGTGCCTCTTCCACCAGCCCTTCCATGAGTCTAAACATTTGCCGCCTTAGCTGTTCCTTGACCAGCCTCCGCTTGAATATCTCTGTTAATCTCTTCATCTTCTCTCTTATCTTCTTTCCGTACAACATCTATGTAGTCCCATTCCGACCGGGCACGGCCTCGTGGCTTGAACGTAGACATCATAATGACCTGACAAGGAGCCTTCTCCAGTCGTTCCATTGTACGTGCAAGATTTGATGTGTCCCACATCCGGTCGTCAAGAATGATGATTGCAGACTCTCCATCTGCTGCAAGGGCAGAGCCCATGGCTGCGAGTGTCCGTGCTTCAGCACTTCCTGAGAGAGCATAATGCTTCTCTCCCCCTCGACTAAGGAAGATACGGAAGTCCTGCCGAGATTGCTCAATAGAAAACTTGTCTCCCTTGGGCAAAAACTTGTTCACACGACGACAATACTCCTTTAGGGGTTTCTCCATGAGAGCGCATAGGGCAGAATCCAATGCTATCTCCAGTGCAGAAAACTCCTTGGCTGCAAGCTCAGCATTCTGGACCTTCTTCCGCGCTCTCTGGGCTGCTGTGTAAAGCGCGTCTGCCCGAACCATTGGAAGGAGCGCATCCCAGACTTCGGCTGAACCAGGAAGAGCCTTTAGTTCTTCTTTTGTTCCAAGAGAGAGGGCCATTTGTTTGAGCAACACTCTCTCTTCTTTGTTCTCTGTTCCCTTGAAGCGCTTCTTAAACCAGGAGAAACACAGTGCCTGGGTTAGGTTTTCTGTTTGATTCAGGTATGCCTCTCGGTCGAGTTTGTCCGCGCCAGAAAACATGCTCAGAATCTCAGTGGCTGCTTTAGCCTCTGCTTTACTATTCCGCTTCCACTTCCCTGCCTCTTCGTAGGAAGCGACAACCTCTTCCGCCGTCACCTTGTTTCCATAGTCCGGAAGAACATTCTCCAGGGGCGAGGTTAGGTCGTACTCTGGGTGGCTCAGGTGCTTTTCCAGCTTCTCCCTGCTCATCTCTTCAATAAGGAGTGGGGCGAAGAACTTCCGCGCTCGTACAGCCGAACCACTCAGTGCGCCCCGCAACTGGGCAATCGGGAGCACAGTAGTTGTTTCCCCTGTTCGCCTGGGCCGTTTTCCTGGCTCCATTTCCCAACGTGAGGTCGAACCATCCTCATACTCCACTTCAGCAAACACGAGCCTGTTGCTGGCTGCCAGGTTCCCAAGCTGACTCCCAGACTTGACATCACCGTTTCGGAAAAACAGCCCATAAGCGCTCCCAGATACAGCAAGCTGTACAGCTTCTGCAATAGCGCTCTTTCCGCTTTCGTTGAGGCCCACCAAGAGGTTGAGCTTTCCAAGGTCATAGGACCATGCTTGCCCATCAGGGCTCTTGATATTGCTTGATACTTTAACGATTCTCATTGTCTTCTCCATTGGGGGAGTTTTCTGTGAATAGGTTGTCCAGCGCTTTCTGGAATACCTTTGCTGGACGGGTCTTTCCTGTCCGCCATCGATAGATAGTTTGGGTACTGGGCCCATCCCCTGCGAGATGAGTTCCTATCTCAACTGAGAGTTTTTCATCACTCCAACCGTTGAGTTTGAGTATTTGGAGTTTTAGTTGGTAGCTCATCGAAATCTCCTTTAGAAAGGAAGTGCAAGTTGTTGGAGTGGTGGAGGTCCAAGATGAATCGTCCAACCATTTGTCCAATCCTCACAATCACTCTCTTGGATTGTGTGGACTTTCTTGAACTTTCCTGGGTTCTTGCCATCCCACCAAAAAACGGGTCTTCCTTGCTGTAGAGCAAAGTTCAGTATGTTGGCAGTGGCTCGCCCACAGGACTCCCCAATGACTACAAACACATCGTAAACGGGACTTCCTGTGGTGACATTGGACCGAAGGACAACATCACACTGCCACTGGTCCCAGTCGCCTTTGAAGTTGTTCTGGTGGTCGTCGCGACCAGGACGCACCCGAACCACTTGAGTGGGGTTCTTGGCAGCCAAAGCCGCTTTAAGCTCTAATGCCAAGAGACGTGTCTCTTTTAGGGAACAGGAAGCCGGGTGGGCATAGAAGACTCTCATTTTTGAGCCCAGTAGTTGTTTTCAGTGTTGGATGCCTGGTGGCCATTTCGGTGGTTCACAACCAGTTGACGTATCTGCAACACCTCGCCACACGTTAGCCAAATCACCCCTTTACCCTTGTATCTTCCAAGGGTGCCGATGTTGTACATCTTCCCAAATCTCATATATCGGTCACTATAATAGCGGTACTCTGCTTCACTCCCACCTTTGCGTCGGCGGCTCTCTCTGCTTTTAAGGTGTGAACCGCCAGCGGTTTTTAGGGGTACATCCAAAGGCTTTGGGGTGGGAGCAGTTCCAGGTAGGGCTCTGCCATGGTCAAACCGCCCTGTACCAACCATCTCTTCGACTTCCACTTCTGCACTAAGAACCTCGCTTAGTAGGTCATCGAGAGGCCAATCGGAAGGGTTTTCATCGACCACACAGATACCTGTTACACGTATTTTGAAGACTTTCATTTTGCTTCTCCTTTTTTGGGTTTACACTTCCAGCCAACTCATCCCAACTTCAGCTTCCGCTGTGTAGGTGAGTTGGGCATTCTCTCTCCGCCGCCTGGTCATGGCAGCTTCAAGAACTTGAGCCACTTCTTCCCCATGTTCTTCTGGAACTTCGAACATGAGGGAGTCATGGCATTGATTTACAAGACCAGTGTTAGCCTCGAAATCAAAAGAGAGGACATCCCTGCATTGGGCCACGTCTGTGTGCAGTTTGGAAACGGTCCCCCAGCCAGGGATGCCCAGAACCAGTTCGAGCATTGCTTCATGAATCACTGATGCGCCACCCGACTGGATGGGATGGTTCACAAGCTCGTTTATTTTTTCTTCATCGCGGAAATCACGGCGGCGACCCCAAATAGAATCAGAAATGAAACCTTCTCTTCGGTAGGTATTCCGAATCTTATCCCACCACTTAGGTATTTCGGGGTCTGCTTTGTTCAAGCCACTGACTACATCGCGAATATCTCGGTGCGTCAGGTGCGCGTATATGAGATGACCCTTCTCGTCTTCAACACTGATGACTTGTTCATGAATCGTGGGGACGCTTGCGGCGTATTGCCAAGCGTATCGGACATTCTTGGTAACTCCGCGAGTAGCTTTGAATGTCCCTTTACCCTTCTTAGTTCTTTCAGATGGCGCACCTTCGAGCGTCCAAATACTTTGCCCATAAACAATCTCCATTGTCTCGTTGTGGGGGTCGAGCCCCAAGTTGATAGCGTGAAGCAAACGCGAAGCTTCTGCCTCTTCTGCGATGAATCTAAGTTCTAACTGGTCGGCATCTGCGCCTACAAAGACGTGACCTGGGCCAGGGATGAACACATCCCGCAGAAAAGCTGGGATGTTCTGGGCATTCGGGGAACTGGAAGAGTACCTACCTGTAGCTGGGAGCCGATTGTAGGAAGGGTGAACCCTCCCATCACCTTGCTGGGCCGCTTCTGTAAGAGGTCTAATATAGGTGCTCAGATACTTGGTGTACCTACGCACCATTCGGATAGCCTGAAGAAAGGTCTTCTTCTCCACATCCAAGTCATAGGTGGTCAACATTCGACGGAGCGTGTCATCATCCGTGCTCGGGTCACCCGTCTTCTCGTTGTACTTTACGGGGGTAAGTTTCCATTCTCTAAAAAGGATTCTCCGAAGCTGGTGGGTAGAGTTTGGGTTGAAACCCTCTGGTCCAATGTCTTGGGCTATTTTAAGATTTTGGGAAAATATAGATTGAAACTCCCCTCTGTGCTGGTCCAGTCGCTCTACATCCAGTCTCATCCCAAGCCGCTGCATTCCTACACCAATCCACTGGAGTTGGTGTTCTCGGGGAAGTAGGTGCCACTGCTCCCTTCGTTTTACTTCCTGCGCAAGCGGCTTCGCAACTGCTGCTGTTACTGCGCAGTCTTTTGCACAGTAGGTGTGAAGTTCAGTATCTGTTCGAGCTTCCACAGCAGTATGGTCAGCTTTCCATGCTTCGATGAAGTCTGAATAGTAGCTGGTGATGAATCCCAGATTGTGGGGCATCTCATTGTCAGCCAGCAGATGGAAGAGGATTGTGTCTGCGGCCAGAGTTGGCGTAACTCCCAGTTGGTTCTCACAGACCAGTCGGTCATACTGCCCAGCATTGTGTCCCATTAGGGGGACAGGTGGCTCCACCAAGAAGTTTCGTACAGCTTCCTTGACGGTATGCTCGTCACCGGGTGAAAAGAACTTTGTAGTTCCGTCGATGCTAAGCATGGGAACTATCAGGCTGAAGCTGGTGTTGGCGAAACCGATGCACCGAAGTTGGGCGTTGAGCGGGTCTTTCGCGTCCGTCTCAACGTCATATGCAACAGGCTTGCCTTGCTTGGTTAGCCGGGAGAAGCCATCGAAGACTTCCTTGACTGTGCTGCACAGAAGAATCTCAGGGTCCTTCCAGCTTAGTTCTCCATTAAAGAAACGGAGGGCCTTTGCGATGTCCTTCCGAAAGACGGGACGCCACTTGGGGGAGCGAAGCACGAACGCTGGGTGCAGCGTGTAAGCAACTTTGGCCTTACCCCAAGGCATATCCAGTTCTTCACATGCTCCCCTCATTGAGGTGATGGAACCATGACCACCACGCAGGGCGCGCATTGCTTCTGCGCCAAGACATATAATCCTATCGAAGCCAGAGATGTCTTCCATCAATCGGCCTTGGCAAGCAGCCATTGGAGAGAGGAGTAAGTCTTCCCCCTCTTTCTTATGGGCTTTGTTCGCTCGGGAATGCTTGACCATGAAAGTGTCGAGACGGTTCGCAGGAGGGCGACAAGCAATGGCGTTGTTCACTTGGCACTTAGACCGTTTTAATCCTACAGCGTCAAGGGCTGCCTGCAGTTCCATCCCAGAAGGTCCAACAAAAGGACGACCCTCAACTACCTCATGACCACCAGGAGCCTCACCAATAATGACCAGCGAGTCAGTTTTGTGGTGTTCTGCAAGGACGGGGACAAACTCCCCCCGCTTTTTACAGTCAATGCCCAAAGAGCACTGCGAGCATTTGGCTCCGGAGATATTCAAGACGCACCTATAGCGTAGAGTGGGGTGAAAAAAGTGAGGCATCTGAACGACCCCCGCCATGCCTCCCTGCGCGGGCCTCAAGAAAGGGGGAAGGAAAAACAAAACCCCCAGTCTTTGGTCAAACTGGATAGCAGCCTATTAAGAAACGCGCCGACTGCCAGAGCGCGGGAGAGATGCTTTAGTCATCAAGAATGAAGTCATACTCGTCGTCAGACTTTGCTGCTGCAGCTTGGGCAACTGGAGTGCCAGCACCGTTACTGGTCTCAACCTGCACGTCTTGTGGAGCAAGCTTCGTGATTTCTTGCATTTGGGTATACCGGCCCTTCGTATAGAAGGTGTACTTTGGGTATGAACCCTGGATGGCCTTACCCTGGCTATCCATCTCGGGTGGGACATAGTTGAAGTAGATGGTACGCCCACTCATCTTGTGGAAAGGAATCTTAGACTTACCTTCCAGTTTGCTCTCGGGAAGACCCGCGCTCACCAGGAAAGCCTTCAAGAAAGGGAGTGCGCCTGCTGAGTCCAGGTTGAAAGAGTCCCGGTGGCGAACACCATTTGTGATCATGTACACATACAGCCGATTCGAGTCATCATACTTCATGATGTCTGCAACAACTGCCGTGTGCAAGCCAGCGTTAAGGTAACCCAGTCCGCCTGAAGCAGTATTGATACCAGTGAAGTCGAGTTCAAGTGTGAGATTTTCCATTTACCAGTTCTCCTGTTCATCAACGAACATGCGGTCAAGAATATTCTCTCCCGCGTTTTTAATGACCGCCCGGTGCAGCGAATCCTGCAAAGCCCAACGGATGTGTCGCAAGTCTTTCTGACCCACAAGTTTTTCACCAACCTTCTTGAGGGTGTCCCTCCAGTTCTCAACACCTTTTTCGAGAACAAGTTGGCTTGATTTTTCTGCAATATCCTCCATCCACTCCAGTCCTTTGGGTCGAGCAAGCTCATACCCAGAGGCGCGCATGGCTTCCCCCAGATTCATAGGGGCGGGGTCGGGGAAGATGTCTAAGCGGTCACCGCTCACGTACTCGGGATTTGGTCCCGTTCGAAACACGTACTTCCAAGGGGCAGCAGTTTCTTCATACTCTACTTTGGCCACAACATCAGCAAACGATGCAAACTGCTCAGGGAGTTGTCCAGGAAGCTTAGGGCCTCCACGAACATACTTCCCAGAAGAAGTCTTGGGTGGGGCCATGTGGCAGTTGAAGAAAACGTGCGTCCCTTTTGAAGTAGCGTAGCGTGCGGAGTCACGCATGAAGAGAACCTGAGAACGTAGGTTTCTCCACATCTCCCCGAAAGAATGCTTTTTCTCAAGAGCAGTGACGGTCACCTCTGTCAGCAGAGAGAAGTCATCCACCACGATGGTGGGAACCTTACCTGCTGCTTTAGCAACGATGTCCCCGGCCTCCTGAACTCCAGAAGCCATCTTTGCATTGACTTTCTCCAGCCCAAGAAACTTCTTGAGAGGTAGCAATCCCCCTGTCTGGGCAATGAAGAGTCCGCCAGCACCAGCAGCGCCCGTAGCTGTACTCTTCCCTGTCTTGGATGGGCCATAGATGACCGCAAAAATACCTTCACTCACTTTTCTTCTTTCCTTTTTTTCCGCACTCACAAGGGTCACAATGGCAAGAGACGCAGATTGTGACATTGACCTTGTTGTACTTCTTCCTGTTTGCTTTTCGACTAACTACTCGGAGGTTTTCTTTAAGGCTACCTCCGCCCTTACTCAGGGGAACCTTGTGGTCTACTTCCTTCCCATCACCCTTCCTGACTGACCCTTCGCGTTCCTTAATCCTTCGCGCCAAGTTCCTCTTCACCCTGTTCTCGATTTGCTTGGGCTGCGCGTTGTACTTCTTATCGTTCCGCGCTTTGTCTTCTTTATTCTTGTATGGCATCTTGGTCTCCCCATTGGCAAAGTTCGAAAGCTGCACACTTCCCATACTTTCCCCAGCAAGTCTGGTCGCTGTAGACGGCAGGCCACTGTTCGGGAGGCGCACCACTAAACATATCAACCATGTACTCTTGGATGGCTAAGTTCTTTGCGAAATGCTTGATCGCATCTGGGGCGGGCTCAAGAACAGTTCGGTCAAAACCATAGGGCTTGGATAGCTTTACCCGATTAACGATAACCCCACCAAACTTCTCACCGTAGACACGACGTCCAAAGAGTTGGTAGCCAATGAACTGCCCAGAAAGAATATGTTGGCGCAGTGTCTTGCTCTCAATGCGGTAGCAGGACTTGTGGTCTACAACCCAGTATGTATCAGAAGAATCCTTAACGATAAGGTCAGCGCGCTGAGTAAAAAGGAAGCTCCCCTCTCGCGCAAAGTTGGGGATCTTGGCACGAAGCTGCTCTTCCACAGCGACAGGTTGCCAATCACAATGTTCCCAACGTCGTTTGTAGGCTTGTATCGCCATGAGAATCGGGGGCATCGAAACACGCCAAAGAGCAGCAGCATGAGCAGTCGTCGCGTCGTTAGCACCTTGGGCAGAAAGAATGCGAACAGCATCTTCAGGACTAAAGAAAACGTCAGGGTCGACCCCATCTTGCTTAGCTCTCATTTGAGCATAGTAGTGGGCCAGTCCGATGTGAAGCAGGCTCCCCTTGATAAGGGGTTCGCTCTCGACCCTGGGCAGCTTCCCTGCCTCACGCCATGCATAGAGACGGAGACACCGGGAGGCACCCTCAATGCGATGCCAGCCACGTTCAGAGGGCCCAGCGTCCAGTATTATCTTCTCGTCTTCCATTGTTCTCCTTTGGGGTATGAGGCTTCTATTCGACCACCGACAAGCCCCCCTGCTCGGCTAATAGGGGGAAGTCACCAAACCGCACCCCTGGTCTACCTATACCTTACCACATGTCGAACAGGTGTCAAGTGGTCATGTTGAGAAAAGTCCAGATACCCGTTCCAGTAGGTCCTCCTGAGTCCCTGTAAAAGCAGCTTCAACCTCCTGAATCACCTCATCATCAGCCACCTCACCCACAGCCGGGAGCTTGTCCACCAAGAGGTCTGCAACGTGTTCATCAACTGTCCCCGCAGCGATAATATAGGATATAAGAACGGGCCTCTTTTGTCCCAAGCGCGCGAACCTCCCCTCCCATTGACCAATGGACCGTGGAGTCCAGGGCAGCATAACAAATAGAGCTAAGTCCGTATCCTGCAGGTTTACACTCTCACCCCAAGCATCCCCTGTACCTATCAGTATACCGGCATCAGCTTCCATATATTCATGGCGAATCAAATCTCTTGCTTCTGCTGGCGTCCCCCCGTGAGCACACCAGACGGGAACATCCTCAACCTTCTTTGAAATATCTGCACCCAGACGGTCACAGTCCTTTCTTCGTCCCGTAAAGACGACCACCTTCTGCCCACACTGGGCTGCCTCTACCACCCTGTCTATTATGTATTTACGTTTGCGGGAGGCGGCTTCTTGGAGCATCACTTCAAAGAGGCTTTCCCTTTCCCCAGTTTTTGATGCTCGTTTGATGTCTTGTTTGAAAGCGGCTGGCCGGTTTTGCTCAGACTGGTCGAGATATACAACCTGACGCCTCTTTGGGGGGAGGCATTTGTTGATGGCTTTTTGGCTGGTCTTATGTTTTGACCAGTACAATCGTTGCTGAAGTTCTTGCTGGTTGCTGAGTCCGTCATATTTCCATCCATAAGTGTCTTGGAACCCTGCGCAGTAGCGAACACCAAACTCATGCCTTGTTCCCCATTGCCAGGGCTCTACCAAGTCAAGTTGTGCCCAGAGGTCTTTTGGTCTATTGGGAATGGGGGTAGCGGTAAGTCCAAACCGTCTCCGAGCACCTTGGGCAAGAGCAAAGATGGCAGCAGCAGTATTGGGAAGCGGCTGCCAGTTTGTACTCCCACTCTTTGAGACTACAGCCTTGACACGCTTGGGGTTCTTCGCCCAATGAATCTCGTCCATAACCAGGGAGCCAACACCTAAGTCTGTGAGAGCATCTTTCCAGTAGATAAGCGTTTCCCACGCTGTGATGAGAATAGTGCTTGAGTCAACTTGGCTACGTAGGGTTCCTTTCTTGAGTCCTTGACCCATTAGGACCAGGGGCTTGAAGGTTGTGTACTTCCGAATCTCTTCCTTCCATGTCCCACGGGCTGCCGCCTTGGTAACGACGAGTTTTACTCCAGGGTCTGCTGCGAGCCACACTACCCCACAGAGTGTTTTGCCTGAGCCCGGTGGTGACCAAGCACTAAACCCTTTTCGGGTGAGGGCTTTCTTGAGAATCAAACGCTGGTGATCCATCAGGAAGGGTGAGACCCAGTCGTGTATGTGCTCACTCTTTAGGGTTAGCCCCAACTCCTTCACTCCCACAGTCGTGGGCAAAGGATGGTCGAGTAACGGAAGAGCATTGATGGGAACACGGCACCCGGCATCTCGTTTGTTCTTCCAGACCCCTGGAATCTCAAGAGCGTTGTCGGGCGTACTAAGGAATCGCACGAACATTGTTTCTCCTTTAGATAGTGGGGGTGATGCTTACAACCTTCCCCTCTGACTGTGGTTTGCTCTTCTTGAGCCCCTGGTAAACGTGAACCTTTCTCCCTCCAACACGGGCTGGCACTATCACAACATCGGGAAGGGTTCGGATAACAAGACGCAACATGGTTTCACTCTTGATGTCGGTGCGTCCATTGCGAGAGCAGTATTCTCGGTACGAACCATACAACGTCTCACAAGGAACAGCGCGTGTTGCTATGCTTTCTGTGACCCGAAGATACCCCCCACCTGGCGGATAGTTGGTTAAAACATCCGTGGCCCCATTCTTGTCAATCTCATGGGCAAAAGACTCCAAGCTACCCATGCTGGCATTTTGGATCTCCGTCTTCACCTCAGTATTGTATGGGCGAGAGACGAGCTTCCAATCTACCTCCATGCTCTTGAGGCGATGGGCGTAGCCTTGAAGTTCTTTGTAGAATCCAGCCGAGAACTTTGAGGTCTTTGCATTGAAGCAGTTGCTGAGCATCTGTCGATATGAGGTTGATGCTTTCCCAGGAGATAGGATCGTAAAGCGCCGGTCATCGTGTTCAACAAGGAAGGGGCGACGACGGTTACTGGTCAACCACCAACTCATCCTATTTACGACGGTTGTTCGGGCTGCATAGGGCGCGGAGCAATGAACCCGGTCATCTGTGATTGCAGCTTTAACCTCGGCAATAACGTCGAGGGAGTTTTTATCAATACCTACCTCATCAGCAAGAACAAGCAGGCTGGTCACGTAGTGTGAGTTAAAGTTATCTCTTAGGGCTTTATTGGAGACAACAGCACTATTCCCCTTACCAATGATTTCAGCGAGGATCCGACCATACAGACTCTTTCCAATCCCCTGTTGCGGCGAGAGTACCATGACGGCAACCATTGCACGGCGTTCGGGATGTTGGAGGAGAGCAGCACTCCAATGCATAATCCAGTTGACTGCCTTCACATCCTCGTTCGTGATGAGAGAAAGTAGTTCGTCAACCCTTGGGTGCTCACCAGGCTTAGCTCTAAGGTCAGGCCAAGCATACAAGTTTAGCATAGGCACTTCGTTCTTCCGGACGAGCGGTGACTTGCTGGACTGACAATCAAAACCATAGACTTGACGAGAGAGAATATGATCTACAAGGGCAGAAGCATGAGACTTGTCACACCCCTTGGGCAGAAGACCAATGAAGTGGTCAGTGAGTGGGTCCTTCCGCATGGGCTGACTAATCTGCCAAGCACCCTCAGTGTGCCGGTAGAAGACCCCTTGAGTAGCGTTGTATGCAATCCGATTCTCTGCATACTTCTTTAGGTCTTCTGGGATCTCAGAAAGGCGTTGTTCCCGATCCTCTACGCTCCGGGAAGCTCGACTTCCTTTCGTCCTCTTCTTCAGCCAGAACTGCTTGGTCTCATGGTCATGCCGTTCGCTGGTACACTGTAGAAAGGTTCGGCCATCTGCCATGACACGGAGAAAAGCACTACCAGCGGAAGCATCCTTTTGGAATGGGCAGGCACACTTGTGCTTCCCTTCTCCCCCCTGGATGAGAGCAGAAGTGGAAGTGATCTCTCCGGTGTCCAAGATGAGTTGAGTGTCAAGCTGGAGTTCGGGACTACCATCCTTCTTGTTGGCTTTCTTCTCGACAACACTAAGCTCGTCTGAGTCCAAAGGAGTTCCCGCCACGTTCACCTCACTCACGTATTCTTCGCCATTGACATGAACAGGAAGGGCATAGTGCCGAGAGATATTCCTGGCTTGTCGGTCAACCCCTCCATCATAACCGATACGAAGCAAACCTTTTGCCCAGGCTGTTGGGTATTCTTCAGGCGTAAGTGGCCGAGATAGGAAGAGGATTATTCTGTATCTGGGCTCGCTTGGGTTGTGGCTCCAAGTTGTATGCAGAATGAATGCAAGGCTCCTCTTGTGAAGCATCTTCGCGATTGTTTCCGGAGGCTCGGTTGCATGGTCGAAGTCATAGACCAGAGCAGTGATGGAGCGGACGTTATCATTGGCCCGTTTATCTCCATCGGCGTAGGTAGCGGGCGACCAGCACGGTAGTTTCTTTTTAGGAAACTTAGGTGAGCGGGCTACAGGTCGCTCGAACAACCGACGTAGACTAACAAGACCCTTGACGGTAGCAGCCGTTGGGGCTACACTAATAAAGCCTTGAGTGAACAGGGATATTTGCCAGGGCAGGATGCCTGTGCAGTTGGGATCCATTTAAGCTCCAAGCCCCCGGTCATTTACCCGCCAAAGGAGTGACCGGGGGTTTCTTATTCTTCAGTTGATGAGAAGTCCTCGGGAGAGAACAGAGAGTCTAAGCTTCCTTCAAGTAGAAACTCCACAGTAGAGTTTACCGTAACGTACTTCTCGGGGAAGACAGCCCCAAGAAGTTTTGATGCACGTTTTAGTTTCTCCCATGTCTCAGGCGGGAGACGGATAGACGCGGCCCGTCGATCCCTGCCCCCAGTTGAGCCATTTCTGGAAGCATCCAGAACGCCAGATAGCTGGGCATCTGCCAACATTCGATTACTAATCATGCTTCCTCCAAGCTGTGCCTGTACCAGAGCAAAGGCCGACGAGTTCCCCTGCGAAACTGCCGACGAGTGTAGTGGGATGCCGCCAAGAGTTTGGCAGCGAACATCTTTACTTTGTGTGGAGAAAAGATGGGCCTATCACCGTAGGCTTCATCCAAAAGCTCATCCATCGTGAAGCTTCCCTGGGTTTCCATGAGGCGCGAAGCAGCTTCCAAGAGAGCCTCGGGGGTGATGGAATCTCCATCGGGTGGCGGATTCATTGAAAGTACGAGCCGAAGACCATATGCAACAGCATCGTTACGAGACACGCCGAGCTTCAAAGAAGCCTCATTTGCGAGCATGAGTAGTTGTTCTTTCGTGACCATACTCTATTATACCCTTGTCATTTGATATGTCAAGGGCAAACTATGTGAAACCAGGGTAGTGTCAAGGATAATCCCTTGACGGATATGAGTGGGTTGCAGCCATCTGGATAATAGCCTTAGAACCTTAGTTTTGGAGAGCGGCTACCAACTCGCCTGTCTTAGCGTTCCTATACTCCTACCTGTATGAACCTACTACCCCCTGATACCATAGGATAGGTGGTTCCCCCCTTAAAAGTATACAACTACCGGAATTCAGGTGGGAGGCTTTGGGTCTCTGATTGTCAGGCTTGTACCTACAATATCGAGCCATGCAAGTATGTACTTGTATCCGTCAAACAATTATGCTTGACGCCGAAAACCCAGGTTGTACCTCAATCTCTTGTTTTTGGGAATCACGATGAACCTCTTGCAAGACCACGAGCGGCGAGACTTCCTTCGGACTATCACGGGCAAAAAGGGGAGGACCAACCTGGTTTCCCTTAGCATTTTGACGAGAACAAGTTTTCCATAGGTCTACCGTCAGGAAGCTGGGTTAGCGCTACAGGCACCGGGATAGCGCTACAAGCCAGCCAGGAAGACAAGACAAAAAAAAGCCCCGACCGAAGCCGGGGCTGAAAGAGTGAGAGACTATTTAATGTCTCCGCAGCCTTTTTTGGATTTCATCTATAAAGGTATTGTTTGTGCGCACAAAAAGACCCGACTGACATCCACACCGATACCTACCCCTCTGGGCATTTGCAGTTTCCAACTCTTTGAGCATTGCTAAAAGACTGCTTTGGTCAAGGTCTTCAATCCACTTCCTGAAAGCTTCGAGTATGAGACTCATTGTGCTGCGTCCATTGCTTCGAGCGCAGCAAAGGTTGTTGCTTCTTCCACGCGTTCTACGGTCTCTCGAAGAGAGTCCAACTTTGTTTGGAACATCTTCTCGTAACCACGAACACGATTATGCAGACGCTCGCAGCGTTCTTGCTTTGTCTTTAGCCCTCGTTTCTTCATTGCTCGTTTTCCTTCTTCATTCACTTCTTCTACCTGGGCTTCGATGGATTCAAGCTCAGAGGTAAGCTGACGAACCAATCCATCTATGACGGCTACCTTCCCATTCTCATCCAGAACGGTACGCATAAAGTAGATGGTGTTCCGTCCACCAGGAGAAGCATCCCTTATGATTTGGGCCACAGCTTCCATGAGCTTTATTTTCGGCTCAGGAAGCCAGTAGTACCCTCCCGTTGGACGAAGAGAGACGCCATGTAGACGGTCCACGATTCTTGCCAACATGATTCCCACTTTATGGGAGTTACAGCGTTGGCGCTCAACTGCATACTTTGCAAGGACCTCGTTTGCTTCTTTGGGAAAGATAATCTCACCCGTTTGTGGGTCTTGGAAAACCGGTGTGTTGTCACCGCCTTGAAGAAACAGCACGTTGAAGTCTACGCTGTGGTCAAGGCTCTTTCCATTGTCATCCGGTTCTTCATTGACCACGGAATACCCATGAATCCCTGAAGGCAAAGGACGAACCAAGCGGCGGCGGTTAGCACACACTTTTTTGGTAGCGATATGCAACGCTGCTTTATCGCTATTCTTTTTTGGTGCGAGCGCTCCGAAACTTGTCCTAAGGGCAGAAAGTTGTTTCTCCAGAAGGTCAGCGTCGGTATCTTCACCGAGAGTCCAGAAAACGTTTGCTCCATTTGCATTTACATTGATTTCCATGATTTTTCCTTTTTAGTTGTTGGTTGTTTTAGTAGAGGAAGCGGGTTGCGGATGGTATTCAACCTCACCCCAAGACTGGCTAATACTTTCTACGGCAGTCCCCATGTCAGGGTCAATGATTGTCTCGACGATGGCTTCAACCACTCCCGCATTGGCTCCAACGACAAAGATGGAATAAACATCCTCGTTGTTTTTCTTGTCTTCAGTTGAGACTATGACTTTGTAGATTCTCATTTTTGTTTTTCCTTTTTAGTTGTTGGGGATGTCTACGACCTTGCACCAGGATGGTACAGAGTCAGGGCTTTCTTTCCATCGTCCGCACAATGCAACGATGGTTCTTGTTCCACGAAGAGCTTCCTTGGGCCAAGATGTTCCGCCATCCGTAAAGACAACGAGAATGTCAGGGCGAGGACGGAGCTTGGAGATAGCTTCAAATCCAACACGCAAATCCGTTCCGCCACGACCCACCAACGGAATGTCTCGAACGTTGGTTATGGTTTTGAGCGAATGTACTTTCGTGTCGCAGATGCACACCTTTCCAGAAGAGCCAGCCGATACACGCAAGCACGCCTGAGCTTCAGGCAAAAGCTTTTCCAGGTCAGAGGTTCCCATACTTGCAGAAGTATCGACAAGAATCGACACCTCTGGGATGGGAGTTATTCCGCCCGGATAAACCACACCGCAACCCATGGGCTGAAAGCGCGAGCGTTGAGAATAGGAGTAGTCCCCTTGCCCACGAACACGTTCTGCAGCATTCCGGGCAAAAGCCCTAAGCTGAGATTGCCAAGAGATTTTGGGTGGAGCCAAAATAGCTTTAGCATGCTCAACAAGTGATGCGCCTATGCGTCCACGACCATGTTCCTGTACGTGTTGCTGAATATCCTTTGCAGTTTGCGTGATTGAAATCTCCGTTTGGGTTTCATCCAAACCAGGACCACCATCCGCAGGCGAAGGGAGTTCATAGTCTTCTGGTTGTCCAGTAGCTCCCGACCCACAATCTCCCGAGCCCACTTGAGGGTCCTCAGGTTCTTGTGGAGGATTCTTTCTCCAAAGCTGGGCGTACTCTTCAAACATCAGCCCAGCATCCCACCCATAGTTCCCAGGAAAAGCACCATTTTTCGGAAGCATCTTGCGCAGCATAGGGGAATCATTAATCTCGCAATCCATGCAGATATTCATGGCTGTTTTATCGAGTGACAGTCCCAACGCACGAGCAAAGTGCTTACGAAAGACATGCTGTAGCTCGTGAACGATAACTGCTGCTTGCTCTTCGAGAGTTAGAGTCTCCCAGAAAACAACGTTAACGTAGACGCGAGAGTGCTTGTCGATTGCTACCGTCTTCACTTGGTGGCATTCAAAGAACTGGAGCCTTGCGAGCATAGTTCTAAAGAAAGGGAACTTATCCATTGCAACAAGACGGGCTTTACGGAATCCATTAAACCTTTTCACTTTACACCTCCAAGTTTTTTGCAGACGAGACCTTTGTGCTTACGAGTTCTACCATCCCAAGAGTTATCTAAAGAGCACATGTCGGGAAGGTCTGGGAAAAACCAGCGAGCACCCGTAGACATGCAGGTGCGGAGGCAGTTTTGCCACTGGAGAATACCGTCACTGCTGCTGCAAGTAGAGTTACGGAGGTACACTGGAAAACAAAGAGCGATACCCTCCCCTTTTGAAAGCTCCTTAAAATCCAGGATGAGAGGGTTTCCGCCCAATGAAGGACCATGGTTTAGGTAGACACGTTTGTACCAGTGCTCAAGACTTGGGAGAAGAAGATCGTCAGGATTCCTGAAAACCCCATTCGACCAATAACGACAAGCACTTTGGTCCCACCTACCCCTATCTCTATAGACTGCGCCACTTGCGCCATTATAGAAAGACTCGAACTTTTCTCTAAGAACATCCTGACGTCTTCTCTGGCAAAGAGAAAGGGTCCATCCCTCGTGTGGCTCACCACATTCCCGGAAAGATTTCCGCGCCTTTCCAATGTGACCAAGGATAGATGCCCTTGCTTTCGTCCTATTGAGTTCATTCCACGCATCTGCAAAGAAGCGTGCATGGGCGTGTAACTGACGCGGTAGAGCCTTGCGGTACTTATCCACAATCCACTCTGCTGAGTCTGATTTCATCCTGTTCCGGAATGTTTGCCAAGCAGTCCAGATTTCGAAGCACTTTAGAGTGCTACCAAAATAGCTCTCTGCTGCAGCATCCTCAATATTGTGGTGCTGAAGTATGAGTGTCCCGAACTCATCAATGGAAAGTGTGTGTCGTTTTCCACAACAGTTGACATTGAAGCTCCGAGGAGCCGCAAGTTTAAGGTTCTCCGAGATTAGCCTTCTTTTCGTTACGAAGTGTGCATACTTGTCTTCGTTTCCAACCAAGGGCTGGTAGCGCGTTCGTACATCAAACCCACCACCAGGTTGTTTTGTTTTGTATCCATACAAGTGAGCGTATCTACTGCGGTTCATTTGGCACCTCCCTTCAGGTTGATAATGCCAGTTTCAATCAGGACTTTCGTGTAGGGCTTAATGAGAGAACCAACGTTCCCCTTAAAACCACTTTCTGTTCTCACTGGCTTGGAGCCCAATGTCATTGCACCCAATGCTCCGATGTCGGTGAAACCACACTCATGTACGTGGTTGAGAAACTTCCAACCTGCCAACCAACGCTTTGCATCGTTGTTCATAACGATTGTATTTATGACGGCGTTTACGATTGCAAAAGCACGGTCGTCCTCTTCAGGGAAGGGCTGTGCTGATGGGTTTGCAAGCCACTCTTCAGGGTCGCCAAACTCCAGGTCTTTTTCCCAAGCGAGATATTCAACTCCGGGTTCTCCAACTGTTCCCATTGCAATCGAGTGGAGCAGGTGTTCCTGACCAGATGCAATAGCAGCAGCACGAAGTACCCAAAAGTAGTTCCAAGAACGGAGAGTGTGGGCTGGCTTCCAGATATCTTCACCACGCTTTTCCAGGTCCGATTCACTGATTTGTACAAGGTGTGGGAACCTTTCCCAGAAGGCTCCAATCATTGACATCGAAGCAGGAATGGTCTTTGTCCATCCCTTTGGAAGTGGAATCACTTCATTGACATCCCACCGCCCCGACTTCACTTGACGAATAACATTATGAATGTCTACCGTTGCTTCAACCTGAAGAACACGGTTCCCGATTGCATGACTAACCGTTCCACCAGTTGTCGAGATGGTTGAAGGATTCATTGCAAGAACCATCGCGCATCCCTTCACGGAACATTCACCCACGATTCCATCAGTAAGCAAACCATGGGCTGCAGCTTGCGTAGAACGGGGAGCATCGGAAGCCTCATCGAAGAAAAGAAGGCTGTTTTCAGCACCCTTTTCATTCTGAATCTTATGCGCCCAGTGTGCAGCAAAGTGTCGCATTGTCTTACTTTCATGGTCTGCATAGGGGTAGCCATTCAGTTCTGCTGCATCGAAACGTGGCAGATAGATTGTGAAGAGTTCTTTTGCCAATCCCTTGGCAATGGGCTTAACGAAGCCTTCTCCTTTTCCAACGCCACAACCACCAATGAGAAGAACGGGTGGAGCTTTGTCCCAGTCGTACTGGGCTTGAACCGCCAAGGAAAGAAGGTCGAATAGAATATTTGCGGACATGTTGTTTCTCCTTTTTGTGGGGGATTTTCGGCCCCTCACGTTTACGGTCTCTTTTTTTGTCTTTACTTTTTTGAGGATAAAAAAGACAAAAAACCACCACAGACAAACCCGTGGCGTACATCCATTATACAAAAAGTGATACCAAAAGTCGAGGGAACAGCCGTAAGTACCTGGAATCACTACTGTTTTCGGCATCTACCCTGCTACCACACGCGGCGCAAACGCCGATATAGCCCTAAGTACCTGATATCACTCAGCTTTTCAGCCGTAGCGCTACAGCGAAGGGTACGAGCGGCGAGACAATCAAACCCTTTTTTCTCCCATGAAAAAAACCTATAGGCAAAAAAGGGGAAGCAAAACGATAGGCTTCTCCCTTTCGTTTAGCTTTGGCTTTCGTTTTCTGAGAAGAGGAAAAGCGTGAGCCCGTAGAAAGCTGTTCCAGGAAAAGCCTCATTCCCAGAGACGTGCGGCGAGGCGAACTATCACCGCACCGGGAAACCCGGACCCTAAGCCGCGTGAACATGAT